>UMES01021576.1_pt1 | contig 79310 bp, 71 predicted proteins | sample 1964791 | NCBI WGS metagenome assembly UMES01 (sample SAMEA4836024, study PRJEB28245) | human gut metagenome | biome: gut microbiome; material: fecal sample | place: Denmark | collected 2008
TGCTTCTTCAATTCCGCAAGGGCATTTTCAGTACTTTCAATATGCAGGCTCATACAGTATGTGAAGCTTCCTGAAGATAATAGAATGTTTTTCCGGTTGAGGCGAGTTCAAAAATTTTGATGGTCTATAGGGTGGTAAATGACCAGATATGAACAAAATGGGATTTTATAATGAACGGCTTATATTGGTTGCATCATATATCCGACGGGAGGCCGGGCATTTCCGGAGCGGGGCACCTGCCGGGACACGGGCTGTGTTCCTGGTTTGCCGGAGGGGAATGGAAAAGGCTTTTTGAAGCCGGGAAGGAGAAGCAGCACGCCGGGAACCGTTTGCCTTTGAATGTTTTTAGCTGTGGCCGGCAGAGGAAGAAAGAGCGGTTCCGGGAGAGGAGCGTACGAAGAAATTTGAAAAAACAAGCCCTGCCATGGAGGGCATGGCAGGGCGGAAAAGAGGGTGGCCTTTTGCGGGCAGAGGCATTAATAGTGGCCGCGGCGCGGGCCGGTCATCCACTTCCATGCGGTTTCCACAATGGCCCCGGCATCCTTGCATCTGGCTTCCCAGCCGAGGATTTCCTTGGCTTTCTTCGGATTGGCAATCAGGCGGGGCGGGTCGCCTTCACGGCGCGGGCCGTAGCGGACGGGAATTTTTTTGCCGGTGACTTTTTCAGCCGTTTCCAGGATTTCCCGGACGGAAAGTCCTAGGCCGGTTCCGAGGTTGAAGCATTCTGTGGCCCCGCCTTTCATCAGGTAGTCCACCGCTTTCAAGTGGGCGTCCGCCAGGTCGTTGACGTGGATGTAGTCGCGGATGCAGGTGCCGTCCGGCGTGTCGTAATCCGTTCCGAAGACTTCGATGTATTCCTTTTCCCCGGTGAGCGTGAGCAGGATGTTGGGGATAAGGTGGGTTTCCGGTTCGTGGTCTTCACCGATCAAGCCGTCCTCGCTGCAACCTGAGGCATTAAAATAGCGCAGAAAAACGCTTTTGAGACCCCAGGCGCGGTCGCAGTCCCTGCAAACTTTTTCCAGCATGTACTTGGAACTCCCGTAAGGATTGATAGGATCCTGCTTTTCCGTTTCCGGGATAGGGATCTGGGTGGGAACGCCATACGTGGCGCAGGTGGAGGAGAAAACAAAGCGCTTGACGCCGGCGGCTTGCATGGCGCCCAGAAGGACGAGGGGCCTGGCGATGTTGTTCATGTAGTACTTGAGGGGGTTCTGGACGGATTCCCCCACATTGATGAAGGCGGCAAAGTGAATCACGGCGTCAAAGTTGCCCTTCATCAGGAGAGGATATACCACGGAGGCATCTCCCAAATCCCCTTTGACCAGTTTCACTTCCGGGTCCACGAGGGCTCCCGCGTGGCCGTACACCATGTTGTCCAGCACGGTCACGTCTGCGCCGGTTTTGACGAGCTGGCGCACCGTGTGGGAACCAATATATCCGGCTCCGCCGGTTACAAGTACTTTCATGATTTTATCAAATTTGCTGTTGAGCCGGTTTAACTTTTTCTCCGGCAAAGGCGTCCGGACATTTTGGAGCCTGCGGAACCTTCCGGTTCACTGCAGGCTGAATCCCTGTTCCAGACGCCTGTAAAAGTGACATGTTTTCCCCTTTTTGTCAATTTGCGATATATCTTGCCGCCGTCTCTCCGTTCTTTGCCTGCGGCGGTTAGAGCTTCTCCGTTTTCATGCCGGAAACTGCCCCGCTTTTTACTGGCTCCTGACAGGCATTTTTGCGAACATCACTTCATTATGAAACCGTCCGAGATCAGGAATGTTCTGGAAGACCATGAAGTGCGCCCCAGCAAGTCCCTGGGGCAGAATTTCCTGACGGATGAAAATGTGGCCCGCTGGATTGTGGAGCAGCTCGAAATCCGGCCGCAGGATTGCGTGGTGGAGGTAGGGCCTGGAACCGGCTCCCTGACGGAACATGCCGCACCCCTTTGCCGCAAGCTGGTTCTGGTGGAATTTGATTCCCGTCTGGCGGAGTACCAGAAAGAGCGCTGGGCCGGTGATCCCCATGTGGAGGTTCACCATGCAGACGGCGCTTCCTGGGATCCGCGGGGGCTGTTTGCGGAGGCTCCTGTCAAATTCCTTGGCAATCTTCCCTATTCCGCGGGGGGAGCCATCCTCCAGAATTTCCTGTCCAGGCCCAGTGCTGTGGAACGTGCCGTGGTGATGCTTCAGAAGGAGTTTATCGACCGCATTCTGGCGACGCCGGATGATGATGCCTTCGGGCTGTTGTCCCTGCGCATCCAGAAAAACTGGATTCCCCGTGCCCTCAAAACCATTCCGCCGGAAGCGTTTCATCCCCGTCCGCGTATTGATTCCACCGTGATGCTGCTCACTCCCCGCCCTGCCCGCGAGCTGCCTCCATATGACGACCGCCTGATGGATGAACTGATGCGCAAGGCTTTTTCCCAGCGGCGCAAACAATTGAAAAAACAGCTCCCCGCTTCTCCTCCGTGGGAGGGCGTGGCTGCTTCCCTGGGGCTTTCCCCTTCCGCCAGGGCTGAGGAATTGAATTTGTCCCAGTGGGTGGAATTGGCGCGCGTTTATGATACCAATCCTCTCAAGGATGTGGCGCAGAGCGGAGATGAATTGTTTGACATCGTGGACGAACTCAATCAGGTGACGGGGCAGGGCACGCGTCGGGAAATACATGAAGGCAGCCTTCGTCATCGCGCCGTACATATGTTCCTGGTCAATAAGCATGGAGCTGTGCTTCTCCAGAAAAGGTCCCTGTGGAAAGACAGGCAGCCGGGCAAATGGGATTCCTCCGCAGCCGGGCATCTGGATGCCGGGGAAAGTTATGAGGAAGCTGCGGTACGGGAGCTGAAGGAAGAACTGGGGGTGTCCGGCTGCGGGCTGCAGAAAATCGCGGATTTTGACGCCGGAGAAAATAACGGCTGGGAATTCATCTCCCTCTATGAAGGGCGGTATTCCGGGAAGGTTCGTTTTCCGGCGGCGGAGGTGGACAGCGTGCAGTGGTTCACGCCGGAGCAAATCCAGGCGTGGGTGGAACGCCGTCCGCAGGATTTCTCGCCTGCGTTCATTCCCTGCTGGAATGCATGGCTGGCCGCGAATAGAAAAAATCATTCTAACTCAAATACATATCATGATAAACCCTGATCAATTATCTCCGGAACAGATCCAGTCCATCCGGACCTGGGCGGAAGAAGGACTGGATTTAAACGCCATCCAGAAAAGGCTGCATGAGGACTTGAACATCAAGCTGACGTTCATGGATACAAGATTCCTTCTTCAGGATCTGGATATCCGCATCAGACAGCCGGAGCCGGAACCCGAAGCCGAGCAGCCCGGAGAGCTTCCCGGAACAATGCCTCCCCCTGCCTCCCTGCTGGGAAAAACCCAGGTAACTGTGGATGAAATAACGCCTCCCCACGCCCTGATGGCCGGCAAGGTTTTATTCAAGAGCGGTGCCCAGGGCGCATGGGATATTGACCGTACCGGCCGTATCAACTGGGACGCTACGCTTGGAGAACCTACGGCGGACGACCTGAGGGAATTTGAAACGGAACTGCAATCCGTCATTCGCAGCCGCATGGGAGCCATGTGAGGGAAACGGAAAATATTCCGCTTGAAATGGACTGGAAGCAGGAACTTGCCGGGTGGCGGTTATTTCTAATAAAAGCCTTGGCTGGAATGGGAAATGCCGTGTCCGCATGCCATTCGGGAGAGAATGTCTGCCCGGAAAAAATGCGCGTTCATTTGGTTCCATAGTAAAATAAAAGCAACAAAAGGACTATCATGGAAATACCGGAGGAAATGATTGAAACGCTGGTGCCTGCCGTTCGGGAGCAGCTGGAGTCGCCGGACACCGCTTATGTCAAAAACTGTCTGGAACGCCTGACGGGGCGGGAAAAACTGGGGGAACAGGAAGCTCTGGAACTGATGGCGCAGGCTCTGGCCATTACTATTAATGCGATGGTGGTGGGGGGCCGCTCCTTTGATTCGGGAAAGTACAAGGCGCTGTTGAAAGATCTCCCGGCTCTTCCGGATGAGGCTCCGTGATAAATCTCGACAATCTCCGGAATTGATTCATAATCCTTTCTTTCACTTGAAATTTTATGGCAAAAAAACCATTAGAAACAGGTGCTCCGGAAGCGTCCGCAGCTAAAAAAACGGCTGCTCGCAAGACGACGGCCAAAAAGACGGCCTCTACTACCAAAAAGGCCGCCGCAGCTGAAAAAAAAGCTGCTGCTGACGCCGTTTCCGTAGAAGCACCCAAAACCAAAATCAAAACGGTCAAGTCCGCCCCGAAAACCGCGGTGAAGACGAAAACCGCGAAAACAGCCAAAAAGGCGGCTGATGAAAAGGCCCCTGTCTCTGAAACGGTTGTTGTCCCTTCCGAGGCCCCGGCTCCTTCCGCTCCTGTGGAAAAGGAGATGATGCCCGAAGCTCCCCAGAAGCCCCAGGCTGCCGCTCCGGTCAAGGTCAAGCGGGAATCGTTCCGCCCCAATCGCAATGCGGAACAGCAGGAGCGCCATGAACAGCATGGCGGAGATGTCTTTGCCCAGCCGGAAACGGTGGGCGGTGCCTCCGAAGGTCCTTTTAACAAGCGCAAGCGCCGCCGCCGCAATAAGAAAGGCGGCGGTTCCGAAGACCGCCAGCCCATGCAGGATGCCGCTTCTCTCAAGCAGTTGGATTGTAAGAAGGTGGCTTCCCGAGCCTGGAAAATGTTCCTGGCGGAAGTGTCTGAAGAAGGCCTTGCCCTGATGGACGACCAGACGGCACGTGAGGCGGCCCGCCGCGCTTTCCGCTGTGCGGAATTCTTCATGATGGAGGAAGCGCGCCGCAAGCATGCCCAGAAAGGAGCTCTCCAGCAGCAGGAGAAAACTTCTTCTCCGGAAGAGGAACGGGATTCCGAAGAGGATCCTGGCGAAGAATAATTCCTGTCTGTGTTGATGTTTTTGCCCTGCGGCGGATGCCGCAGGGCGTTTTTGTATCCTCCGGGCTTATTTTCCGGAGTTTGAATGGCCGTGTTTTATCCGGTGCATTGGGAAGCAGCATGCGTCACCCTTTGCCACCTGGGGGCAAAAAGCAGCCTTTTCTCCAACCAGGGCACTTTTTGAGAATGGGAGAGCGTTGGAGACGCCTGGATGAAAGCGGACTTTATTTCGTGCCTTTCCCCGTTCTTGTTCCTTCTAAACCTTTTTGCCTCTCCATTTCCCGCTCTTGAGGTACCACCATGCCAGGATGATCAGGGTAACGCCGTAAACGTGTTCGGAAAACCAGCAGAGAGCCACATCCGGCTTGAGCCTGATGATGCCGTAATAAATGACAGCCGTGTAAACGGCCAGGGAAATCATTTCCATGATGAATCCCGCCTTGGTATTGCCTGTGCCGGATACGGCATTGAACAGGATGAATGACGGAGCCATGATCAGTGTGGAAGAAGCCATCACATACACGGAATTGACGCTGGCGGCAATCAGGGACGGGCTATCCGTGAAGGCACGGAGGACGGGCTCCGGAAACAGGCACAATATGATGAGCAGGGGGATCAGGATGGCGTATGTCAGTTTGAGGGTCATGCCGCAGGTTTTGAACAGGCAGCGCTGTTCTCCCGCTCCAATCTGGTTGCTGATGAGAGCTCCTGCCGTGGTGGCAAAAGCGCTGATCACCATGATCAGCAGGGCGGAAATATTGCGCACGATGTTGGTAACGGCCAGCGGGCGTTCCCCCAAATGTTCAATCGCCAGGAAAAAAATAAACCAGATGGAGACGGAAATAAAAGATTGCACCATGGTCCATCCGGAAATGGACAGCATTCCCTTCAGCAGATGGGGGCGGAGTGTGAATGCCCGGCGGAAACCGTACTTCCGTTTGTCCGCCGTCATGCTTGTGTAGATGATGAAAAAGAGAAGGGAGACTGCTTCCGATACGCTGGAGGCAATGGCCGCCCCTACTATGCCCGCGGCGGGAAAGCCGCCTTTCCCAAAAATGAGGCAGTAATTTAACGCGACATTGCTCAGGAGCATGACAATGGAATTGACCGTCAGAATCTTCGTCTGGGTAATCCCCACGTAATAGGCTCGGAACATGACGCAGAGGAAGGAGAAAAAAATACCGTAGGTGCGCCAGTGCAGGTAATCCACTGTGGCCCCGTACACCTGTGGGGATTCAATGATGTCCCGCAGGATGATGGGGGAAAAATATTGGGATGCGGCAAAAAGAGCTACCGCCAGGACCAGCATGAAATAACAGCCCTGAACCATGGTGGGGGCAATCCTGTTGTAACGGCGTTCCCCGTTGCGGCGCGCAATGATGATTTGTGCGCCAAAGCCGAAGCCGAATGCCAGCATGAACATGGCCATGTAATACACGCCGCCCAGAGCGCATGCTCCCAGCGCCACGTCTCCCACGCGCCCCAGGAAGACGGCATCCGTCAGGCCGATCATATGCTCAATGAGCAGGCTGATCATGAGGGGGTATGACATGAGCCATATCTTTTGATAGGAAGTAAAAGAAGGATTATTCATAGCGGGGGCAGCCTGCGGGCATGATCCGCCAAGGGCAGGCGCTAAAGGCCAAATATTTTTGAATTAAAATGTTTTCTTGCAAGAAAGAAATGCGTTTGCTTCCGCACATGTCATGAAAATGGGGGTAATGCCCCGGGTCAGCTGAGCGGCAGTCTGGTTTCCGGATACCGCAGGGGGGATTTGGTTGGTTGTTTCATGAAGGCCAGCACGAAAGCCACCATGCCCACACGGCCCACAATCATGTTGAACACGATGATCCATTTGCCGGCATCACTGAGTTCCGGAGTGACGTTCCATGAAAAGCCTACCGTGGCGAAAGAGCTGACTACTTCGAAAAACAGGCGTTCCAGACTCAACCGCGGTTCTGCAAAACACATGACCGTAGTCATCATGCCTACCCAGGCTCCGGCCAGGATGACGGTGATGACGGCCCGTTCCACCACATTGCGGGCAATCCGGCGCTTGTGCATGACCACGTCTTTCTTGCCCTGTAAAATGCGCGCCACCTCCCCGCAGGAAACGGCAAATGCGGTGGTATGGACTCCTCCCGTGGTGGAACCGGGATTGCCTCCGATGAACATGAGAGCTCCCAGAAACAGGGCGTATGGAGCGCTGTTGAGCGCCATGTCCGAAATGTTGAATCCTGCTGTGCGGGCCGTTGCATTGAACAGGCTCTCCCACAAAATCCAGTACCACGGATCGGCAGACGTAAACAGGTTGCCGTCAATTATTTTAATCAGGAACAGGATCAGCCCGCCGCCAAGCACCAGAGCGGCGGTCATGCGTACGACCAGCCAGCTGTATGTGGACCAGTGGCGGCTGACGGTGTTCCGGGCATCCCAGCCCAGTGCGACTCTGGCCCGGCGGACGATTTCCAGATACATGGCGAATCCCAGGCTGCCGCAAAGCACCATGACCATAATGGTAATCTGGCCGCCCATATTGTAGGCTACGCCCGGCGTGGCCAGGTTATCCGCAAACAGGCTGAATCCCGCATTGCAGAAACCGGAAACGGAATGGAAGACGGCGTACCACCAGAGCGTGTCTCCCTCCAGCCCCGGAACATGTCTCCAGGAAAAATAGAGGCCTATGGCGCCCAGCGCTTCCACCCCGAACGTGACGGCAATAATATTCTTGATGAACCGGTCTACCTGGGCAATGCCTTCTTCATCCAGCAGGTTGCTGATGGTTACCTTGGAACGCAGGCTCAACCCCTGGCCAACCATCAGGGAGACGAAATAAGTGAACGTCATGATGCCGAAAGCTCCCACTTGGAAAAGCACCAGCAAAATGGTCTGTCCGTAATTGGTGAAGTGTTCATGAACATTCAGGGGGACCAGCCCCGTGACGCAGACGGCGCTGGTGCTGATGAAATAGGCGTCCGTGGCGGAAAGGACGATGCCGTCCTTGGTAGCTCCCGGCGACATGAGAAGAGTTCCTCCCAGCGCAATGAAGGCAATCAGGGTAAGCAGGAAAAGAAGGGCGGGACGAATGCGCGGGAGGTGGAAGCCCCTGTTCCGGCGGGCGATGCGGAAAAAATATTCCTTGAGGTTCAGCAGAGGGGCGGCTCCGTAGCAGAGGCAGAGCGCGCGGAAAATGTTCTGAAGCTCTATTTTGGAGATAAAGGTGGAATGGAAAAAGTCGCCTGCCAGCATGACCAGAATCACCAGCCCCAGCCCCAGTTCTACCCACCGGGGGTTGCGAATAGCCCTGGCAAGCCATTTTTCCCGCAAAATGCCGATGACGCCCGTGAGCTGGCCCAGCACCAGGAAGGAGAGAATTTCGCGGAAATAGCGCAGGGAAAGCTGGTCTTCATGAATTTCCCCGAAGCCGTTCCACCACAGCAGCCACATCAATGCGGCCAGTGTGCACAGGCCGAACCCCATTTCCATGACCTCAAAACGGTTCAATAGCGGTTTTTCATTCGTCTCATTCACAAGCCTGCAATGGTGATGCCTCTGATGCTGGGGGGGAGACTACTGCATACGGAAAGATTTGAGAAGCCTTTATATCGTTTCCAGGCGGTCCCGGCTGGAGGCAGGAAGGCGCCTTGGAAAAAAATTTTTTTCATGTGAAGGAAAATAGTTGCCAATCCGGCGCCGCCGTGCATAATAAGCCCCGTTCTTACCAAACCATGTGCGCTCGTGGCGGAATTGGTAGACGCGCTAGATTCAGGTTCTAGTGGAGGCAACTCTGTGAAGGTTCGAGTCCTTTCGGGCGCACCATATAACCCCTTTTAAGTTAACAGCTTGGAAGGGGTTACTTGTTTCAGGGGGAGTTCGTGCAAATTTCATCAAACGGCCCCAATCTGTGTACAAAGTGTGTACACTTTGAGGCCATTTTAGCCTTATTTTACAAGGCATTTCTGTCATACGGATCACACAATAGACGGCCCAATTGACCGCTTTGTAAAACGAAAATCGTGAAAATTATTTATAATTGATATAATATCAATATATTATGTTGTTTTGTGTCTATCTGTACTCGTTCCTGTCAGATGAGGCGGCTGGATGAAACGCTCTGCGGCCATGAAAGGAAGTACTCGACCGGGGATGTTCTGTTCTCAGACCCGGGGAAACGAATCGTTCTCGGGAAACTCATTGCGGAAGGCGGTGAAGGATCGAGTTCCTGCGGTCACCGACAGCTTCCCTGTAGCGACGTGCTATCATCCAACGCAACTGATGCGATGGTGCGAATAGAAGCTTCGGCTGATGCGTCCCCGGCCCATTCGTTACCTGTGCATGGCGCGGCCGCACGTGAACCTGTACGACGAACTGCTGTGTTTTGCCGGTTTTGACTGCCAGCTGATGATTGTCTCGATTATTCCTTCAACAGAAATTCTTCCAGATTCATGTGGCGGATACCCTCCTGATTGTCGCCCAGAATCATATCGTTGAGCGTCACCACATACTTGGGATAATTGTCCTGAACGGCCAGCAGATTCCCGAACTCCCGGGCGGATGTCTTCTCATCGGCGACACTCAGGCTCACCTGGACATAGAGCTTGTCTCCCGATTTGTCGGCGACAAAATCGATTTCCTGCTCCTTCAGCTGTCCGACATGGACGGAATACCCCTGCTGAATCAGATGCAGGTAAACCGCATTCTCCATCACCTTGTGAACATCCCGTCGGAAATTGAAGCCACGAATGGCATGGCTGATGCCGATATCCTCGAAGTAAAACTTCTCTCCTGTCTCGAAAATCTTCATGCCCCCCACCTCCGCGCGGGAAACCCGGTGAATCAAATAGGCATTGCTCAAGGCCCGCAGGTAATTCAGCGTCACCTGGGGAGACAGATCCACCCTCTGCGACTTCAGAAACTTGCTGATATTATTGGCTGAAAACAGATTGCCGATATTGTCGGCCAGATAGGCCACGAGATCTTCCAGGAAATGCACATTGCGTATTTTCTCCCGGGCCACCGTATCCTTCAACAGAATGGTGGAATAGACGGAACGCAGATACTCGAAAGGAACATCGGCTTCCAGCCCGATATGAGCCAGATAAGGCATACCGCCAAACGTCAGATACTTCCTCAGGCTCTCCTGTCCGGCTTCCAGACGATGGAAGGTCAGGAACTCCCGGTAACTCAAGCTGTGAACATCGAAACTTACGGAACGCCCTGCCAGATGGGTCGCCAGTTCCCCCGAAAGCATTTGAGCATTGCTGCCGGTGCAGAAAATATCGCACTTCTCCTCGGCCAGCAGGCTGCGCAGGCAGAACTGGAAACCCTCAATCTCCTGCACCTCATCGATGAACAGGTAATGGGGCCCCGGCTTGCTCAGCAAAGGTTCCAGATAATGTGACAAATCCTCATGGGTACGGATATCCCGGAATTGCTCCAGCTCCTTGTTGATGGAAATGATGTGCGCCTCCGGCTCCTTCCTGCGAATTTCCTCCATCACCTGACGCAGGATAAAGCTCTTGCCGATACGACGCTGTCCGGTAAGAACCTTGATGATGTTCTTGCCGATAAACGGAGCAATGCGTTCGGTATACTGGGGGCGCGGAATAAGAGTCGTCATTTTTTTCTCCTTACGATTGATAAAATAGTCCAGTCAAATAATTTTATCAATCATAATTGAAATATTTTCCGCCTACGCGTCATCTATATATGACGGCTTATTACCTGCCGCCATGTTTCCATGACTACATTATACACTCTTTACCATCAAGTAAGACGGCTGGATGAAACGCTCTGCGGCAATGGCGGGAAGTACTCGACCTGGGATGTTCTGTTTTCAGGTGAGGGGAAACGAATCGTTCTGGGAGATTCCATTGCGGAAGGAGGTGAAGGTTCCGTCTTTGCTGCCCATGCAGCATCGGCATCGCCACTCGTTGCCAAACTCTATCATCCGAACCAACGGACACGTTGGCGCGAGCAGAAGCTTCAGCAGATGTGTTCCCGCCCCATTCGTTCCCCGTGTGTGGTGTGGCCTCGTGCTGTGCTGTACGATGAACTGCGGCGCTTTGTCGGCGTGCTGACGCCCCGGGCGGACGGTGTTCCGCTCGGGGCGTTCGCGTTTCATGCGGAGCTGCTGACGAACCAATTCCCCTCATGGACTCGTTACGACCTGACCAGGCTATGTCTGAACTTGTCGGCATCCGTCCATACGCTGCACCGATACGGTGTCGTTCTGGGCGATCTGCATCCCGGCAATGTGCTGGTTTCTCCTGATGGCACCGTCTGCTGGGTGGATGCCGACAGTTTCCAGATCGAGGACTATCCCTGTTCTGTAGGGACGGAACGTTTCCGGGCTCCGGAACTTCGAGGCAACTTCGGAGACTTTCTCCGTACCCGCAGCCACGATGCCTACGCCCTGTCCGTCCTGCTCTTCATGACGTTGACGCTCGGCCTGTCTCCCTTTGCCCGGCAAGGGGGAGAAGGAGACATGCGGGAAGCCGCCGGAAAGGGCGTGCTGCCGTACCCGTTTGCTTCGTACAAGCCTCCGGCGGGATTCTACCCGCCCGATACCCCCGGACGTTATGTCTGGTCGTATCTCCCCCGCAAGCTCCGCGATGCTCTCGGTCACAATCTTACTTGTGTCCAGCGTCGCGATTTGTGTCCACGCGCCATGCCGGGGTATCTGGCGCGTTGTTTTCATCAATACCTCAGGGATATGGAGCCGGGAGGCAGAAGGAATCATCCCATGTACCGGGATCTCCTGCATGACCGTTCCTGTCCGCCCCGGAGTCTGCTGGTACAGATGACATCCAACATCTGTACGGACTGCGGGATTCGCTTCCGGGAGGCTCCTGACGATGTCGCACGGCGTTTACGGCAATCTCATGGCCGCCCCCTGTGCAGGCTCTGCATCAGGCGTCGCCGTTCGTTGAATCAGGCATTCCGGAATTCAACCATCAACCATTAATTTGAATAACCATGTCTATATCATCATCAACACCCCCAACCAGACAGGAACAACTCGCCGCCATGCGCGAGTTCGGCAACAACGCCAACGCCCGGCTTCCCGTTCTCTTCCTGCTGGATGCCAGCAGCAGTATGAACGGCATCGTCCGGGGCGACAACCAACACATCCTCCGTCAGGAGCACTCCGACGGGATCAACTGGAATATCGTCACGGGAGACAATATCGTCACCCGGATGGATGAGCTCAACGTCGGGCTTCAGCGGTTCGTCAGCGACATTCTCGCCGATCCTCTGGCGAAGCTGGCCGCCGATGTAGCAGTGATGACTTTCGCCCGGACGGTGGCGACGGTGAAGGAGTTCGGACCGATCCGTGAATCTGACACAGGCCTGAAGATCTCCACGTCACAGGAGAATGAAACGCTCCTAGGTGAAGCCGTCGAACTGGCTTTGGCTGAACTTGACAGCCGTAAACGTACCTATCGGGAACATGGAGTGGAATACTACCAGCCCTGGCTCGTCGTGATGACGGACGGGGTTCCGACCAGCGCCCGGCACCGGGAGCTGGAGGGACGATTGAAGGTACTGACGGCTGCCCGCAAGCTCAGCGTGTTTGTCTTCGGTATCGGTCGTGCCGATCTGTCGGAGCTTTGCAGCATCAGTCCGGGGCGCCCGCCTATGCAGATCAACGATCAGAAGTTCCCGGAACTGTTCGTATGGCTGAGCCGGAGTGTTCGCACGGTTAGTATGTCCGTACCGAGAGACGGGGTATCGTTGACTCCTCCCCCCGAAGATGTGTGGCAGGTGTAAACTGCTCACCTTGGGAAGCCTTCCTGATGGAAGGCTTTTTTATCCCCCATCTGCCTATAGAGTTCAATGTTTTTACTCTTTTCCCCAGGTATTTATCTGGTATCCTGCTTCTACATTGTCCTTCGGCTTCTTATCTATGCAATCTCCCTTTCGTCAAATACTGGCTTCCATCAGAGAAGCCTCCATCACCGAAAAAGACAAAGGAACTCGTTTTGAGCTTCTTGTTAAACGTTATCTCGAAACGGATCCAGTTTATCGCGACCGGTTTTCACAAGTATGGATGTGGATGGACTGGCCTTACCGCAACGGGAAAATCGACCAGGGGATTGATCTTGTGGCGCGGGAAGCCGTTTCCGGGGAATACTGCGCCATCCAATGCAAGTGCTATGATGAAAATCACCTGCTGGCTTTGCCCGATGTCGGCACCTTTTTTGCGAGCCTTCACATGCAATGGCCTACAGACTTGGGGAGGCTTCCATTCGCCAGCGGCATGATTGTCGCGACAACGAACAAATGGAATCTGCCTCTTTCCGAAACGATAGACGCGCAATCCATTCCCTGTTCCCGGATATCCTTAAGCGATCTGGAAAACTCCCCCATTGATTGGGCTGCGTGCGCTAAAACTCACGGCGTTGAAATGCCTTTGCAACAAAAGCATCAGCCTCGCCCCCACCAGAGGGAAGCCATTGACAAGGTTCTGGAAGGATTCAGGACGCAAGACCGCGGCAAACTCATTATGGCCTGCGGAACGGGAAAAACCTTTACGGCGCTGAAGTTGGCTGAGGAATATACTCAGGGCAAGGGGCTTGTTTTATTTCTTGTTCCCAGCATCGCCCTTTTGTCCCAATCTTTGCGGGAGTGGACGGCCCAATGCGGATGCCCCATGTATTCCATTGCGGTATGTTCGGATTCCAGAGCTTCCTCCCTTGATGATTCGGGAGATTTGACTGCGAATGACCTTCCGGCGCCAGCATGCACTGATCCACAAAGCGTTGCCCGGCAATACGCTTTTTGGAGCAGGAAAAAGGGGATGCTTGTTGTCTTTTCCACTTACCAGTCCATTGAGGTCATCAGCAAGGCTCAGAAGCTGGGAAATTTGCCGGAATTTGATCTCATCATCTGTGACGAAGCTCATCGCACGACGGGCGTTTCCCTGAAGAATGAAAAAAAGGGCGGGTACGATGAATCCGCATTCGTCCGGGTGCACGATGCCGGCTTTCTGAAAGCGGCCAAGAGGCTGTACATGACTGCTACGCCCCGCATTTATACGGAAAGCAGCAAAAAGAAGGCGGAAGAGGGCGGGGCTATCGTCGCCTCCATGGATGATCTGGTGACCTATGGCCCGGAATTTCACCGTCTGCCTTTTTCCCGCGCGGTTCGGGAAAATCTTCTTTCCGATTACAAGGTTCTCGTCCTGTGCGTGGATGAGGCTTATGTCAGGGAGGTCTTCAAGAAAGAACTTCAGGATGACGGCAATGAATTGAAACTTGATGATGCCGTCAAACTGCTGGGTTGTTACAACGGCCTCCGCAAGAAAATGTACCGCATTGTCCATTCCGCTCCGCAGGATGAACCGGAACAGGACTCTCTGCCTGCGGAAGAACCAGATGAGGATACGCTTGCTTTTGATCCCGCCCCGATGAGGCGCGCCGTGGCCTTTGCCGGGCGGATTGCCGACTCCAAGTCAATTTGCAATCAAATGAACGTGATTGTCGATCAGATTGCGATTGATGAACAGGGCAGAGAAAGCTTCCTGCCTTGTGAAATTAGGCACGTCGATGGAACGATGAATACGCAGGAACGCAATGACCTTCTTGGCTGGCTTAAGGACGATGCCGGGGAACGCCATTGCCGCATCCTTTCCAACGCCCGGTGTTTGTCTGAAGGCGTGGACGTTCCTGCTTTGGATGCCGTCATGTTCCTTTCCCCCCGGCGTTCCCAGGTGGATATCGTTCAGTCGGTAGGCCGCGTGATGCGCCGTTCCCCCGGCAAGCAATACGGTTACATCATTCTCCCCATCGGCATTCCGGAAGGGAAAACGCCGGAAGAAGTGCTGGACAATGATGAAAAATACGGTGTTGTCTGGGATGTTCTTCAGGCTCTTCGCGCCCATGATGACCGCTTCAACGCGGAAATCAACAAGATAGACCTCAACAAAGGCCGCAGCTCCATTATTGACGTAGTGGATGGAACGGGAAAAGGCTCGGATAAACGCCGCCGTAGTAAAGGAAGCGGAGGCGAAGGAGGGGACGGAGCCGCAGCGGGCGGAGATTCCGGCTCCGGCACGTGGCTTTTTCCTGTGGGCGAATGGCGTGAAGCCATTCTGGCGCGGGTGGTCAAAAAATGCGGTGACCGGCGGTATTGGGATACCTGGGCCAAAGACATCGCCGTTATTGCCGAACGGCAGATGGCCTCTATTGACGACCTGCTTCAACAAGGGCATGGAGCGCAGGAATTTGACTCCTTCCTGTCCGGCTTGCGCAACAATATCCATCCCAACATTTCGCGGGATGATGCTATTGAAATGCTGGCTCAGCAGGTGATCACCCGCCCGGTATTCGATGCCCTGTTTGATTCCTATCCTTTTGCGGAGCAAAACCCCGTATCCCGCAATATGAACAGGATGCTGGAGCTGATTCAGGAAAAAACCTCCGGAGAGGATGCAAAAAAGTTGACCCAGTTTTACGAATCCGTCAAGGAACGCGCCGCGGGCATTGACAATGCGGAAGGCCGGCAGAAAGTCATTGTGGAACTGTACGACAAATTCTTCAAGAATGCCTTCCCCCGCATGGCGGATAAACTGGGCATCGTGTACACCCCCATTGAAATTGTGGATTTCATCATCCACAGCGTTCATGCTGCGCTTAAGAAGGAATTCGGACTGTCCAAAGGCCTTGCGGAAAACAATGTGCGCATTCTGGATCCCTTTACAGGAACGGGCACTTTCATCGTGCGTCTGCTTCAGAGCGGCCTGATCAGCAGGAAGGACCTGCCCCGTAAATACAGGAAAGAACTCTTTGCCTGTGAAATTGTCCTGCTGGCCTATTACATTGCCTGCGTGAACATTGAGGAAGCCTACCATGGCGTCATGAAGACTCAAGATTACGAGTCTTTCGAAGGCCTGTGTCTGACGGACACCTTCCAGATGGGCGAAAAAGGAGATTTTCTCAGCGAAATGTTCTCTGAAAATGCCGAACGCGTCCAGCGCCTGAATAGTCAGGACATCCGCGTCATCATGGCCAATCCTCCTTATTCCGTAGGGCAGAAATCCGCCAATGACAATAATCGGAATCAAACTTATCCCGCCCTGGATGAGCGTATTGAAACAACTTATGTACAAGGTACGAAAGCGACCAATAAAAACAGCCTTTACGACTCCTACATCCGCGCCTTCCGCTGGGCCAGCGACCGCATTACGGAAGACGGCATCGTCGCCTTTGTGACGAATGGTTCATTCATTGACAACAACGCCATGAATGGTTTTCGCAAGACGCTGTTGGATGAATTTTCCTCAGTTTACTGTTTTAATCTTCGCGGAAATGCTCGAACATCAGGAATTCAGAGACAAAAAGAAAAAGGGAATGTTTTTGGTTCCGGCAGTCGGACTCCTGTCGCCATCACTATTCTCGTAAAGAAGAAAGGGCATTCTGGCACGGGCAGGCTCTTTTATTACGATATCGGCGACTATCTTTCCCGGGAAGAAAAGCTTTCCATCATCAGGAATTTCAAAGACATCGACTCCATCTCTTGGAAAGAGCTGACGCCTGACGAACACGGCGACTGGATCAGCCATCGTGATCCCGGCTTCAGTAACTTTATGCCCATAGGCGATAAGGAAACCAAAGGAAAATCAACCAGCAAGGCCATCTTCAGTATTTTTTCCAATGGCTTAAAAACACAGCGTGATGCCTGGTGCTATAACTTTTCCCGTTCCGCTTTGGAACGGAGCATGAGAAAGACCATTGATTTTTACAATGTCCACTTAAATCAGCCGGAGGTTACCTATGATCCTGCATCCATCAGCTGGACATGGGCTGCCCTGACCAATGTGAAGAACAAAAGACAGGCTTACTTTTCGGCAGCCCATATTCGCCCGGCATTGTATCGGCCATTTTGCAAAGCCAATCTTTATTTCGACAGGATGTGGAATGAGAGGGTATATCAACAACCAAAGCTTTTCCCGACGGAACAGCATGGGAATCTGGTGATTCAATTAACGGGCAATGGTTCCACGAAACCATTTTCCTGTCTCATAAGCAATATGATTCCGGATTTGGAGGTGATTTCCAAAGGGCAATGCTTCCCGCTCTACTGGTATGAAAAGAAAGACAAGTCAGAGAATGCTCTGGGTTTGGAGCTGGATGAACGCAAGGGGGATTACATCCGCCGCAATGCCATCACGGATTTTGCCTGGAATCAGTTCCGGCAGGCGTACGGAGACTCCAGGATTTCCCGGGAAGACATCTTCTACTACGTTTACGGCATCCTGCATTCGCCGGAATACCGGGAACGCTTTGAAAGCAACCTGAAAAAGGAATTGCCCCGGATTCCGTATGCAAAGGATTTTTGGGCATTCAGCAAGGCCGGGAGGGAACTAGCAGAGTGGCATTTGAATTATGAAATGGCAGACCCCTGGCCGGTTGCGGAAGAAAGCCATGGAGATGATGCCGTCGAGAAGATGAAATTCCCCAAAAAAGAAGTCAAGGATATCATTATTTACAACAGAAGCACTGTTATCAAGGGGATACCTCTTGAGGCCTATGACTACATCGTCAATGGCAAGTCAGCCATTGAATGGGTCATGGAACGTTATCAGGTCAAAACGGACAAGGAGAGCGGCATTCTGAATGATCCCAATGACTGGCGCCGGGAACACAATGATTCCCGCTACATCCTTGACCTGCTCAAGCGTGTGATCCGGGTCAGCATGGAAAGCGTCCGCATCGTCCAGTCCCTGCCGAAACTGGAAGAAATCAATTAGGCAAAGAACAGGTTGGTTTTTCATCAGGGAAGCTGCCCGTTCTTCTTCCCTGCCTTCTGCTGGATACGTGATGATCTCATTTTCTGTAACGTTTACCGGAGGATAAATATTACTATTCCGTATCATACTCAAATTCTTGATTCAACACCTCCATGCATCGGGTATAGCTGTAAATTTTGTCCCGCTTCTTTCCTGTTATTTCCGAAACGATGTGCAGTTTCTGAAGACGAGTCAAACCGCTGTTAACGGTGGCGGGGCTCAGGCCGGTTTCCGCAACAATGTATTTGCTGTCGGCAATCAGCTTTCGTGTAAAACATTCGAAAATAAGCAATGTCGTTGCCGAGGAACGGCCTGTTTGTTCGATGATCTTCCGGTCATCGGATATTTGCCGGGCAATCTGTCTGGCGGTCGTCACTGCCTGCCGGGATGTCAGTGTTACAGCTTCGAGGAAATAGGAGAGCCACGCTTCCCAGTCCCCTGTTGATCTTACGTCGCTGAGAAGACGGTAGTATTCCTGACGGTGGACTTTGAAGAACAGGCTGAGGTATAGAATTGGGGCTTTCAGGACACCGGAATCGCAAAGCATCAGGGTGATCAGCAAACGTCCCAGGCGGCCATTTCCGTCAAGGAATGGGTGAATGGTCTCGAACTGCACATGCACCAACGCCGCCTTGATGAGAACGGGCAATAGGAGCGCGGGATCATGAATAAACAGTTCCAGCTTACCCATGCATTCCATAACCCGGTGAGGAGGAGGCGGCACAAAAACGGCATTGCCCGGCCTTGTTCCGCCGATCCAGTTCTGGCTTGTACGAAACTCTCCCGGATTCTTGCCTTCTCCCCGGCCCTTTCTTAGCAAGACTTCGTGCATCTCCCTGATCAACCGCAACGACAGGGGCAGGCCTTCCCGGATCTTGTCCAGGCCGTACTGCATGGCGGCAACGTAATTGCTGACTTCCGTGACATCTTCCAGGGGAACGCCGGGAATCCCATCCATTTCCGACACCAGCAAGTCCGACAGTGAAGACTGGGTGCCTTCAATTCTTGACGACAAGACGGCTTCCTTGCGGACGTAGGAATACAACAGAAGTGAATAGTCCGGCAAAAGAGAGGTCAGGGAATTGAGTTCACCGACCGCAATCAGAGCCTGGTCATGCGATTGCTGCAATTCGGGACTGATATCTATTCCCGGGACGGGCGGCAACGGCGAAGGAATAAACGCCTTCACCTGTTCTCCCGCTACCGCCGTAATCTCGTAGTCTCCCGTATGCTCCCTTTTCATATGGCTATGATTAACCTAAAATAACCTGCTTGTCTATTTCAAGTTTATGCGTTTTCCTAAAATAGCGGCTGTAGTTATTTCAAGAAATGTTCCCATGGGAGTGATGCCTTTTGATGAAAGTCGTCGGATGATGTGAGCTTTGAGCTTTGCATGCATGCCGGTTTTGCTATGCTCCATTGGGCTTGTTGTTCCAGAATGACTGCCGTTATTCGGGTTGCAATATGGATTGATCGAAAAGAAGACAAGGTATGACCCATCTGCCGACAGAAGACGAAACCCCGGTTCCCGGAGAGCTGTTATTGTATACTTCTCCGGATGGCAACATCCGTCTGGATCTTCGCATTCATGATGAGACATTGTGGATGACCCAGCAGATGATGGCCGAACTGTTCCAGACATCCGTGCAAAATATCATCATGCATGTGAAGAATATCTATGAAGATGCTGAGCTTGAAAGGGAAGGAACTTGTAAGGATTTCTTACAAGTTCGCCAGGAGGGTATGCGTCAGGTTAGACGTTCCATCACGTTTTATAACCTCGATATGATCATTTCCGTCGGTTACCGGGTGAATAGCATACGGGGCACTCAATTTCGCATATGGGCGACCCAGCGCCTGAAGGAATACATGATCAAGGGGTTTGCCATTGATGACGAACGCTTGAAGAACCCGCCGATTCCCGGAACGACACCGTTGCCGGACTACTTTGATGAATTGCTTGAGCGTATTCGGGACATTCGTGCCAGCGAACGGCGCATGTACCTGCGCATCAAGGATGTTTTTGCCATGGCGGCTGACTATATGCCGTCCGGAAAGGAAACGACGGAGTTTTTCAGCTCGATTCAGAACAAACTGCACTACGCCATTACCGGACACAGTGCTGCGGAATTGATGATGATGCGGGCAGACGCATCAGCGCCCAACATGGGGTTGACCAGCTGGGTTGGAGACCGAATCCATGCCAGTGATATCACTGTTGCAAAGAACTACCTTAACGAGGAAGAAATCAGCGATTTCAATCGTTTGACCTCCCTGTGCCTGGACTTTGTCGAGGATCAGGCAAAGAACCGCCGTGAGATATTTCTGCATGAGTGGGAAGACAAGCTTAACGAACTGCTTCGTCTCATGGGAAGGCGTGTACTAAAAGGCAAGGGAAACCGGTCAATGAAACAGGCTCGGGAACATGTCCGGGAACAATACCGCTTCTATGAAGAACACCGCAGGTTATTGGCCGAACACCAGGCGGAACAGGACTATGTGAAAGAACTGGAGCAGGATATCAAAAAGCTGGAGAACAGGAAGAGTCGCAAGTAATTTTCAGCCTCAGTCCGTTAAACGCTTCGGTATATGGTGATGTATTTTCTTTGAAGAAAGCAGCAGTATTCTGTTCCCCCGCACTTTTTGATTTTCTGACACCCATTATTGATGATGGGTTGTTGACACATCGTCATTCTTGAGAAACGGGTAATTCCTGTGCCCGTTTCTGGGCCATGTTCATCAGGAAGCTCATTTGATCCGTGGAGTCCTTACTGATAACATCATTCAATTTCCAGAAAAATTCTGCGAGTTGCACATCATTGCATTCTTTCTGAATTCTGTCTTCCATGGCGGGGAGCAATAGTTCTTCCTCCCTGGTTTCAGCCGGATAGGTGGCAATCATGTTATCAGTGATCTTAGCCAGGGGCAGGAGGACTTCATGGAGATACCCATTATTCAGTTCCTCAGAGCTCGCGCTCCATTTTTTCATCAATGCATCATATCTCTTCCCGATGATGTCGAGGTAATCCATGGCGTCATTGTAGGTCACAAGGGACAGAATCTCCTTTTCCAGCTCCTGTTTCAATTCATCCATCTCCTTGAGGCACTGACTTTGCGCCGTCTGGACTTTCCGTTCGTATTCCTTCGCTTTGCCAAGGTAGTCATCCAGTTTGTAGTAGGCTCGGATTTTTCTGTACAGGGCGTCCCTGAATTCCTGAGAAGGTTTGGCTGCCCATTGACCGCCCGTATTGAACGCGGATGGAGGAGTATCAGTCCGGGACGACTGTTGCCATAGCCATACGCCGGCAAGTGCAAGAATGATAACGGCAACGGTGACTGCGGAGGAAACGGATTTTCCGGAAGCTCCCGTTTTCCGTAATCCTCTGGGCTTTCCCTGTTGTAGCCATTCCTTCCACTGTCCGGCTGTCTGACAACGCTCTTCAGGCCTGAGCCGCAGGTTCCTGTCAATGGATGCCAGCAATTCCCGGGGCCATGGCTGGGAAAGAGCCATGCCCGAGAGCGGGACGATATCATCCCGCATCAGCCTCCTGTCGGCCGGTTCGACGGAAATTCCCGAGATCAACTCGTACCAGGTAGCGGCCAACGCATAAAAGTCCGTCCATGGACCGATTTCGCCTTTTCCGGTGATCTGTTCCGGGGAGGCATAGGCGTACGAGAACTCTCCCTGAGTGATCGTACAGGTCACTTCCGGTTTGTTGAGAGCCGCCCCGAAGTCGATCAGCACAGGCAGCCCCCGTTCGTCAAAAAGGATGTTGCCGGGCTTGATGTCGCGATGGTAAATGCCCTTGCCATGCAGATAGTCCAGTCCATCCAGCAGGAGCAGAAGCCACTCGGCGGCTTGCTCTGGGGTGATCGTGCTCTTCCCGGAAGCGGCTTCGTCCATGCGTTCCCGCAGCGAACCGCCTTCCAGCCATGGCATCACGTAGAAGATACTGCCATGGGACTCGAAGACATCGTAGACCCGGACGATGCGTTCGTGGTTCAGGGAAGCCAGCGTCTGCGCCTCCTTGCGGAGTGAATCCATGGCCGTCCGGTAGACATCCCGGGAGGCATGGGGCAACGGGATGATCTCTCCCGTATTCGAATCCCGGCTGCACAACCCCAGGGGGAAACATTCCTTGAGAACAATGTTGCGCCTGAGCTGGCTGTCCCAGGCAATGTAGGTGATGCCGAAGCCTCCCTGGCCCAGCGCCTTGAGCAACTTGTAATTGCCCAGCAGAGATCCCGGAGGCAATGCGAAGCCGGAGGCGTCCATATCAGGCAAGCGGGGGATTGCCGAGCCTCGGCACTTCGTCGGCCAGGAACTCCTTCAGGGTCTTGCCCTGGGAGAAGGCTTTTTTCTCAAGGACCTTGCGGGTATCCGGATCGAGCTTCAGGGTAATCAGCGTCTCCTCTTCCACCTGCACCCGGCTCGGGAGAGTCAGCGGGAGCTGCTTGATGAGTTCCCGGATGATGTGTTCCTTGGCGGCGGGAATGGGCTTTTTCGCCATCCAGTTGCGGACGGTCGCTTCCGTCACGAAACATCGTTCGGCAAGCCATGCGTAGTCGAAACCGTTGGCCTTGAGCCACAGCTTGACATTCATTTTCAGCTCATCCTGATTCGCTCCCGCCATGTTTCGGAATGTAGCACTATCGCTCAGGAATGGCAATACGGTTATATAACATCCCTATTTTTGAGATTAAAATGAGATTTTCAGGTTGACTAAAATCGTAAAAAGGAGATATACAGGCAATGTAAACGAGATGCCGGCAATGAAAAGTATCATCCAGTTCACCTGTCCCCGATGCGGAGGCCATCAACTGATGCTCGTCGAACGGGCCATGCACCGTTATGTCGTCCAGAATCTGGAGGCCGACCGGCAGGGCGGGCTGGCTGTCGGACACAAGGTTCTGGTGGACGATTTATGCGGAGAGCCGCTGGGGTACCGCTGCGCGGACTGCCGTCACCCGGATTGCCATGGGAATGATTCATCGGAAGGGTTTCAATGGCATTCCCTGAAGGAGGTGCAAAGCGCCGGAGTCATTACCTGGCCGGACGGGATGGAAACGGTAGAGCACCGGTGCATGGTTTGTTTCCCCGACGGGAAGATGACGCCTGTGATCGTCGAGGTCGTTCATCCCGGTACTCTCACCGAGAAGGAACGCCGCACCGTTCTGGAACGAGAGCAGGCAGTGCATGGCATCCTGATCAGCCAGTCGGATTCCGGTATTCGAACGTTGGCCTGCCGCAACTGGAAGCGGGTTAAGAGGCATATTCTGCAACCATCTTCTTCCATTCTGGAGTAAGCCGGATTTTGTAGCTCCGGTTCAACAGCTACATAAACGAAAGGAAACCATATGAAGAAATACATTACAGGCGGCATTGCCGCACTTATTACGTTGGCGGCTATTTGCATGATGACTGGTCAGTCACAGGCTTCCTCCCATCAGCAATCTGTAGAGGACGCCATTTGCCATCAACAGAACCAGGGAGTGATCGTTTGCCCGGGGTGCCAGGGCAAGGGCAATATCGGAGGGCAGAAATGCCAGCGTTGCCAGGGGCGCGGGATTCTCAAGTCGAACGGTATGCCTTTGTAGATCATGTAAGAAGCAGGAAGATATTCACGCAAGAGAATATCTTCCTGCATTTAAAATCGTCCATTTCTATTCGTTTGCCACATTTGGAATTTATGAACAACAAGCAATATTATGTCACCTTGCCCGACAAAGCACAGGAAGGGCCATATGATGAAAAAGATCTCATTACCCGGTATCAAGCAGGTAAATACCCGAAAGGCACGCTTGTTTGGCAGGAGGGAATGGATAGCTGGATACTCATTGAAACAATGATGTCGAACGTAGAGAGAATAACAAATGATGAGAGGAGAACTGCCGATTGCAAACCGAACACACCTCCTCTCCCTGCTATTATTCCTCCGCCACCGCCTTCGATTCCTGATAATTTCAAGAAAGAGTATTATGTAGCGGATTATGATGGCAATAAGCAAGGGCCATATTCTTTAGATGAACTAAAGAACTCTGTAAAAACAGGAAAGCTGTATGGTTCCGAGTTGGGGTGGAAACAGGGCATGACAGATTGGGTGTCTTTAGAGGATATTCTGGATACTCGCCCTGTCACTTACTACATGGAACCCCAAAGCTGGGTTGCCTGTAGTTTTTTCTGCGCATCATCAATTCTGAGTATAGCGTTAACCATAGCATTCAGTGAGCGTAGTTATGATGCTTTCATGATTTGCCGATTGATGTGCCGATTGACTTTGTTGACAGCATCTATCTTGCTATTGATCCGGCTTTTCAAGGCATGGAAGGTATTGCAGAATATTTCCGCTCGTATTCGTATTCCTTCTCCCGGCCAAGCTATAGGATTTCTTTTCATTCCACTTTTTAATTTTTATTGGGGATTTGTTGCCTTTTGCAAAATAAGCTCATTAGGAAATAAGCTTCTAAAACGCCCCGGAAGCATTCAATTATGGCCATTTTTAACATATTGTATTCTTAATATATTAGGGTTTATTGTTCTTGTTGCTTCAGGAGGGGCTTCCAGCCTAGGAGCTGTTGAGCATTGGTTGATCGTTGGTAACATTATTTCCATCTGTTCTACTGCTTGCGCTATATTTGTTATTTATTACATCAATAAGTTGATTTTCAAATATAATAAAACTAAATGATCACCTTGAGCATATCGTTTATGTTACTATAAACCTATGTAGAACCATATGAATTCGAAGATATATCGAATCGGTCGCGTTGCAGTTCTTGCGTTGATTCCCACTTCACTTCTTCTCTCATGTGAGAGGTACGAGAAAGAAATGGCCTTGGAAGAAATCGCGCAAATTGACTCAGAACTCTCAGAATTGATCGAAAATGGAGCTCGCGTAGATGCAGTAGATGAAGATGGGAGAACAGCGCTTATGGTTGCTGTTGTTAAGAATAATGCTGACTGCGTGAAAGCATTGCTGGTCGTCGGAGCAGATGTGAATGCGAAGAATAAGAATGGATGGACAGCTCTCATGCTCGCTACCGGTCTAGGGTATACGGATTGCTTGAAAACATTGCTGGAAGCAAAAGCGGATGTAAACGTGCAAACTAATGATGGGGATACAGCTCTTATGGCAGCTGTTCTTACGGCACATACAGACTGTGTGAAAGCATTACTGGAGGCAAGAGCGGATGTAAACGCGAAGAATAAGAAGGGGGGAACGGCTCTCATGTTAGCCGTTGATGAGGGACATACGGATTGCGTGAAAACATTGCTGGAAGCCGGGGCAGACGTCAATGAGGAGAATAAGAATGGAGCAACGGCTCTTATGGCAGCTGTTGCTAAGGGACATACGGACTGTATGAAAGCTTTGTTGGAGGCTGGAGCGGATGTGAATGCAAAGAATAAGAATGGGTATACAGCTCTTATGGCAGCTGTTCTTAAGGGGCATACGGACTGTGTGAAACCATTGCTGAAAGCTGGAGCGGATGCCAATGTGAAGAATAAAGATAAGGAAACGGCTCTCATGATGGCTACCGGTCTAGGCTATACGGATTGTGCGAGAGCATTGCTGAAAGCTGGGGCGGATGCCAATGTGAAGGATAAGGATGGAGAAACGGCTCTCATGTTAGCCGTTGATGAGGGACATACGGATTGCGTGAAAACATTGCTGGAAGCCGGGGCAGACGTTAATGTGGAGAATAAGAATGGAGCAACAGCTCTTACAGTTTCTGTTGTTAAAAACAATGTTGATTATGTGAAATCGCTTCTGGAGGCAAGAGCGGATGTGAATGCAAAAAACAAGAATGGTGGTACAGCTCTTATGCTGGCTGCTGGTCTTGGGTATACAGATTGTATGAAAGCATTGCTGAAAGCCGGGGCAGACGTCAATGCGAAGACTAAAGATGAGGAAACGGCTCTCATGTTAGCCGTTGATGGAGGACATACGGACTGTGTGAAAGCATTGCTGGAGGCTGGAGCGGATGTCAATGCGAAGAACAAGAATGGATGGACAGCTCTTATGGCAGCTGTTGCTAAGAACAATGTTGATTGTGTGAAGGTATTGCTGAAAGCAGGGGCAGACGTCAACGCGAAAGATAAGGATGGAATTACAACTCTTATGAGGGCCGTTCTTAAGGGACATACGGACTGCGTGAAAACATTGCTGAAAGCAGGGGCGGATGTGAACGCGAAATTGAAGGATGGTAGTACAGCCCTCATGATAGCTGCTACTCTTGGATATGCGGACTGCGTGAAAGCATTGATAGCCGCCGGAGCGGATATCAATGCGAAAGAAGATAAGAAGGGGTACACAGCGCTGATGTTTGCTGTTGATTTGAGGCAAACGGACTGTGTGAAAGCATTACGGGAAGCCGTGGCAAACGCGAAGAGTAAGGAGATGAAGGGAAAGGAAAAGATTTCCCTTTCTCCCGAGGAGGCTCAAAAACCAGTGGTTTTACAAGATATATCGTCCGGCAATCTTAATGCAGGGAAAATGTCCATCGTCAACATTAAGCGGGCTCTGAAGGACGCAAAAGAGGATGATCAACTACTACTTAACGATCTCGCTTCTGTCGTTACCGACCTTTATAGGTCAAAGCAAGAGATATCCCTGGTTCGTAAACAGAACATCAAAGACGAAAAGCAAATATCCAGCCTTGAATCATGGGCTGTCTCATGCATGACCCCCAACGCTCTTACTGGCCGTACCGATCCGTCAGGAGCGGAAAACGCTAGGCGCAAAGCCCGGATACTTGAGGGAGCAATTCAACAAAGGAATACCGGGATTCGAAACAAGTTGAATGCCCTCGCCGACAGAGCCCGGGAATTGGAGTCAAAGTTGAGAAAAAATGGCAGAGGAGAAGATGCCGACATGCTGAGGAAAAGCGCTCGTTATTTTCTACAAGATCTTTGAGTTACCTAGTACTGCCTCCAAATGATACCTTGCTCTCTCCCATTGGATTATCCATCTCATAACAATCATGGCAACATGAACGTTACGGAAGATAGGGGCCAGAAAGTCATGTTGAAATAACACCTCCCTCACCGTCATATATACCAGACACAGGAACTTACCTGCCTGTCATTATTCACAAAAGCCGCCATGCTCCCATCCCGGACATGGCGGCTTTTCTGTATCCACCCATCAACAACGAAAGAACCACCACCATGGCAATCAAACTCATCGCCAACTACAGCAAACGTCTCGGACTGCCGGGGTATTCCTCCCATCAGTTCGAAGTCTCCATCGAAACGGAAATCAGCAACACATCAGAGTTGCCATTCGAAACAGAACGGCTCTACGGCTCCCTTCAGGCTGCCGTAGACGCTCAGATCCAACAGGTAGGATTTGTCCCCGACGAACATTACGGCTTACAACCTACACAAAAGCCTGTTCCCGGGGCTTTCAGTCCGCAGACGACATCTGCATCATCCGTGAGGCAAGCACCTCCTGCAAGCGTTCCTGAGAGCTCTATTGCAACTGTTCCTGCATGGAAGTGCTCGGAGAAGCAACAGTCGCTCATCCTGGAATTGGCCGGGAAGGCCGGACTGGCTGACTCTGCCCTGAACGAACTGGCTTCCCGGAGATTCAACAAGTCCGTTGCCATACTCAACCGCATGGAAGCTTCGGGGCTGATCGACGAACTGATGAACCGCTCTGGCTCGTCATCCAAACGTTCGACATCAGGCAGGAACAACTACACCCGTCGTCCCGCTACTGCCTATGCCAGCGGCTCCAACCCATACTGACCATGATCGCTCCTGCAACCCAGCCAATACGTTCATCCTCCCTGCACCCGGCTATCGCAGTGGTGAAGAAGGTTCCTCCGGAAGCTTCTCCTACTTCTGCCATACGCCCGGACTACCTGTCTCCATCCTCGGTCAAATCGTACCTGTCGTGTTCCCTTCGTTTCTTCTTCGAGAGGGTGGCGCAGATACGGAAACCGACAACGGTCGCCCTGCATGTCGGAAAAGCCATCCACGCCACACTCCAGTCCTTCAACCTCGCCCGGTGGCGAGGAGAGGATAGCAGTGAGGCAATCATGGAAAAAGCCTTCTCCTCCCACTTCCTGGAGCTGGAGAAGACGGAAGGCCCGGTGGACTACGCCGACGAAGAAACGAGACAAAAAGTCCGTTCCTGCACCTGGAACACCGTCAAGGCCTACATGGCCTCCGACAAGGTTACTTCACAGATGCCTCTGGGAGTGGAAGTAGGACTGTCGGCTACCATCCCCGGTCTGCCGGTTCCCGTACGAGGCGTCATCGACCTCGTCCAGCACGACCTGACGGCAGTGGACTACAAATCCGCTGCCGCCAAACCTGATGCCGAGCATGCCGCCTTTGATCATGAACTCCAGCTGGTCACCTACCAGATGATGATCGAAGAAGCCGCGGGAGACACGCCTCCGTCACTGGATCTGATCTACCTGGTCAAGACGAAGACACCCCAGGTGATCCGGGTCAAGATTCCGCCCGCTGACGAACAGCGCAAGCAGCGCATCACCGACCTGTACAGGATTGCCTACGAAGGCATCACTACCGAACGTTTCCATCCACAGCCCGGGATGCAATGCTCCTGGTGCCAGTACAGGAAGGAATGTTCCGGGTGGTGCAAGCAGTAAAGGAATAGTGTCGCTTCAGAAGCCCACCGTGAGGGTTGGCTTCTTTTTAGCTGAAAGGTAATATGATTTGATTTTTTTGAATCATAGATTTTTAGAATTGCATCCAAAAAATCTTACATGTAAACTATGACGTCCTGTCGACAGAATATGGAAATTTTCTTTTACAGCCGGAAAGGGACATCTAGAATCTGAAATAGTTTTTCTTTCTAAGCATTCTACTGATTAAATAATATTCTACAATACATGTGTTATTTGAAAGGAAAGTAAACAAATGGGTTTTTTTGTATTAAAGTCGTGGTTAGCCAAAAGGCCGAAGTGGCTGCAAGTCGCAGCAAAACATTTGATAAACGGTGAAGATTTGGATGATGCCACTATTTCTAATTTGGCAGTGTTGTGCAAGCAAGAAGCCAATGATGAATTCCCTGATATTGATTGTAGCATTCCTGATGGAATTTTTGATTCGCAAGACAATGAAGAAATACGTTTGTGTTCCATCAAAGAAGTTGTAGGGGTGAACAAGTTGGCCCCTCGAAAGCCACTTAATTTTGGTAATAGTAATATCGCTGTTGTTTACGGCCAGAACGGTTCCGGCAAATCTGGCTATGTAAGACTCCTCAAGCATATTTGCGGGTCTAGGGACTGTGTCCGTGGACAACTGTACAAAAATGTTTTTTCTTCAAAAAATGTTGATCAAAAAGCTAAAGTGTCCTTTTCCAAGGGTGGTGCTCTGTATGAATATGAATGGGTTGGATCGGGAATTTGTGACGACCTTACTTCTGTTGACCTTTTTGACACTTCGTTTGGCCGAGTATTTATGGGGAGTGAAGGTGAAGTCTGTTACGAACCTCCGGTCTTGTCTTTTTTCAGTAGGCTGACTGATGTTTGTGAGAGTGTTGCTGTTCAACTTGATGCAGATTCCAGAAGACTTGAATCAAAAATGCCAAGCATACCCAATTTTCTTCTTGATACCGACGGTGGAGCGTGGTTTGGAAAACTTAATGCCCAAATAACTACTGACGAAGTTGAATCCTATTGTTCTTTCTCGCCGGATGATGAAACAAAGTTGCAAGAGCTTCAGAAAAGAATTTCGGAAACGTCTCCTGCCGAAAAAGCCAAACAATTCCGGATAAAAAAAAGTCACATTGATGACCTTATCAGTGATATCCAAACTTATCTTAAGCAACTATCCGATGAAAATTGTAAAAAAATTAACATTCTCTATAAAGATTTTATTTTAAAAAGAGCTGCTGCTGAAGCGGCGGCAAAAGATGTATTTAGGGACGCAAAGCTCGAAGGCATTGGGTCTGATATATGGAGAGAACTATGGAAAGCGGCACGACAATATTCAGAAGAACTAGCATATAGAGGAAAAGAATTCCCCTATATCCAAGATGACTCAGTCTGTTTACTTTGCCAACAGCCTTTATCAGAGGAAGCCAAGAAACGGTTTATGTCCTTTGAATCATATATAAAGGGTGAAATGCAGAGACAAGCTAACGCCGCCGCCAAAAATGTCAAACAGGCAATTGATTCTCTGCCTAATATGCCCAATTCTGAAGTGCTAACAACAAAAATAAATGCTGCTGGTATTGAATGCCAGCAACTTATTGATGATATAAGTAACACAATAGTAATCCTCCAAGATAGGAAGTCAAAAGTATCATCATTTGGTTCAGAAGAAACTTGGGAGCTTTCTATCCCGTCCACTGAATGGATTGAAAAAATTAAAATAATTTCTAAAAGTTATGAAATAGAGGCAAAAAAATATGAGGAAGATGCTTCTGTTGATAATCGTGCAGAACTACAAATTAAGCTAAAGAATCTACAGGCAAAAAAGTGGATTGCTGAACAAAAAATTGCAATTCAAGAAGAAGTTAATCGTCTTCAGCTCTTTGATCGACTTCAGGAAGCTAAAAAGAAAACTAGCTCTAGAGCATTGTCTATCAAAAAAGGTGAATTAGCAGAAGAGCTTATTACAGATGCTTTTGTTAATCGTTTCAATGACGAACTTAGAACTTTAGGGGCATCCAAAATTCGAGTTAAACTTATTAAGTCCAAAGTTTCTAAAGGGAAGGTTCTTCATACTCTCCAGCTGGATGGTGCTGAATATAATATTAATGAAGTCTTAAGCGAAGGTGAGAACCGTATTGTCTCCATTGCGGCGTTTCTTGCTGATGTCATGGGTAAAACTCATCCTGCTCCTATAATATTTGATGATCCAATCTCATCCCTTGATCAAGATTATGAAGAGGCTGTTGTCAAACGTCTTTGTTCCATTGCTTCCAGGCGACAGATTATCATTTTTACCCATCGACTTTCACTTCTCGGTATGGTTCAAGAATACGCCAAAAAGGCTAAAATTAATCCTGAAATCATTTGTATTCGTGAAGAATCTTGGGGGACAGGAGAACCTGGAGATACTCCACTTTTTGCAAAAAATCCTCTTACTGCTCTCAACGCACTCATTAATGATAGACTTTCAAACGCTAAGAAACTTTTTCATGAACAAGGGAAAGAAAGTTATGAACCCTTTGCCGAGTCTCTTTGTCGTGATTTTAGAATACTTTTGGAGCGTATGATTGAGTTCGAATTGATCGCTGATGTTGTCCAACGATATAGAAGAGCAATAAATACGATGGGGAAAATCTCCAACCTAGCCAAAATATCGGAAGAAGACTGTAAATATTTTGATGATTTGATGACGAAGTATTCAAGATATGAACACTCTCAACCACTTGAAACGCCAGTTCCTCTTCCAGAACCAGACGAACTTGAAACTGACTTTAATGGATTAAAAGCGTGGCAAGCTGAATTTAAAAAGAGATAGTTAGCCTCAAGCATACAATATCTTCGATAAATCCTCCACGCATTGAATTTTCGAGAGAAAATAAGTTGGTTAATTAAACTGAAAAATCCTCTCTTTCCGCGTCATATATCCATGAGGAAGTAGATTCTCTGCTTCCTGCCAGTGCCCGCCTCCCGGCTTTGTTCCGGGAGGCGGGCTTTTTGTTGCAACAAACCAACCATCAATGAATATGAATACTCACACATCCACACGCGAACTCTATCGCAACCGCGACAACAGCCCGCTGGATAGAAACCAGGTCCGGCGTGTCGCACCCTCCGTCTTTGCCGACCGCGAGGACGACAGCCGTTCGAAGAAATATCGCTTCGTCTCTTCCGACTCCCTACTCGACCAGATGGAAGAAGCCGGGTTCCTCGTCGTTGGAGCCCAGGAACAACGCACACGAAAACCTGACGGCACTCCCACCCGCAAGCACCTGATTCGCTTCGCCCACCGGGACGTGCTGGAACACAACCGTGAGCAGCGCATCGAAGTGGTCATGATCAACAGTCACAACGGCAGCTGCTCCTACCAGCTCATGGCCGGGATTTTCCGGCTGGTCTGCACTAATGGTCTGATTGTCGGGGCTCGTATTGCCGCCATCAACATCCGCCATATGGGCCATACCGGGGAGGATGTGATTGCGGCCAGTCTCCAGTTGGCCTCTGAAACGCCCCGTATCATGGACGCCATCCATCGCATGCAGGGAGTCGAACTACCCTACAGGCGACAGGTGGACTTCGTTCATGAAGCGGCACAGCTGCGTATGGGAGACGACTACGAAGACAGGATATGCCCTGAAGCTCTTCTGTCGCCCCGACGCTGGAACGACATCGGCTTTACGGCGGGAGGTCCGGCTACCGTCTGGCAGTGCTTCAACCGGGTTCAGGAAAACCTGATCCGGGGAGGCGTTCCCTTGAAGCCATGGAAGGATGACGTCTACCGCCGCCGCTCCTTGCGGGCGCTCAACGGTATTGACGGCAATACGCGCCTGAACCGGGAGCTCTGGGATCTGGCCGACAGCTACGCCCTGAACAACTGACCTGAGACAACCATGAGAAGAAAACATCATCTGCGGGTGAAGCGTATGAGACGGACTCCGTCCCTGACCGGGCTGGAGCTGTCCATTCTGCTGTACCTTCACGGCGATTTCGAACGCAGTGACGAGGAGATAATGGAGGAATGCCGTGGCATCGAACGGGAAAGCGTCAGGCATGCCGTCCGTAGTCTGGCCGGGAGGGAGTTCATCATCCGTACGAAGGAAGAGGAATTCCTGCTTCGTCCCGACTGCTGGCTGATTACCTATGCCGGACGGCAGGCGCTCAAGCAATGGGCGTCCGCTGCCGCTCCGGTTCGCCGATCATCCCGAACAAGGGTTAACGCATGAGGCACGGCCATGAACATGAAAGGCATCATGATCGCCCTGGTGGCGCTCGTACTGCTGTGTCTGCTGGGACCGATTGTCGTCGGCATCCTGTCGGCTCTGGTGGCCGTGGCTCCGTACCTGCTCGCCGTGCTGTTGATCCTGGGCGTCATCGCCTTCTTCTGCAAGTAACTCCGACAGGAAAGGAAGAGAACGAGACATGAAGACGATGCCCATCATCGCGCAACTGCGCTCCACGAGCGGATACGATACGGATGCTCCGTATGTGTATCTGGAATTGGACACGGAACTACTGGACCGGATCGAGAAAGCCGTGTCGCTTTACAGCAGACATCAGAATGATCCTTCGTTGGGACTGAGCAAGCTGACGATTCGCGGCCCGTCCATGACGGCTCTGGCGAATCTCCCGGAACTGAAGGAAGAACAGCAGAAGTCTCTGGACGACGACGAAAGCATCCTGCTGGATTCGCCGATTCCGGAGACGGAACTGGATACACAGGAAAGCTGCATCCGGCTCTGTGGTGAAGGCATCGACATCCTTGATGCCCGGTGCCTTTATGCTGTCGCCTGCAACAAGCACACATGGGACATGTACGAAGCCAATATCGGGGCCGTACTGAGACATCTGCTCAAGTCCCGCCATCATCCCGGAAAGGAGGTGTTGCCTGATGCTGACGATTGAGAAGTACAAGGGGACCCGCTTCTGGGCTGTCTTCCGCGACGGAGAGCTGTTGGCCGTGACCGTGTACAAACGAGGAGCCGAGGCGATCGTCAGGACGCTGGAAGCCAGGGACGGTTAAGACCGACATTCAGCAGCTCTTCTTCATCATGAAGGAGAGCTGTTTTTTAGTTCATAGTGAAAATTCTCGAAATATGCCCTTTATTGATGGCATTCTCAGACTGTGACACATTCCCTCGGACGGTATAACCGTCCTGAGGTGCACCATTCGCTTCGCTCACGGTGCACCTCAGGAATGTTTCACAGCCTGAGACTATCATCAAGACTCGACGAAAATCATCTTTGGGCAATCGTCATTTTCTGCTACAGGGGCGAAGAGGAGATTCTCCCTCTCACCATTGAGCAGGCACGTACTACGCTTCCTCTCGCCAACATTCACCTGTTCGACGACAAGGGAGACCCCATTCCCGGGAAGCTCGCCGATGCGCTCGAAGAGATGGCCGGGGTGCATTACCACCAGACTTCGTTTGACCGTGGGGTCAATCTCAACGGCGCCGAGTGTATTCGCGGCGAATTGCAGTGCATGGTCAATGCCTGTGACGACGACGGCAATACAGACGGCGTCGTCATCAAGATGGACCCGGATACGCTGATCCTGCGCTCCGGGCCATTGCTTGACGCGATCTCGAAGGGAGCCGAATGGGTGTCCCATAATTCCATGAAAGGCCACTTCGCAGGCATGTTCTATGCCATGCGCCGGGGAATCCTCGATATGGTCCACAGGAACGCCAAGCTCATCGAACTCCCGGAAGGTGCCGCAGAGGACGAAACAATCGGGGCTCTGTGCTATCTGGCCGCGCAGCGTAAGTCCTATGTCTGGACGGACATCAGCAACCCGCAGAACCGCCAGTTCTTCGCCGCTTTCCCGGCGCAGGTCGCAGACGAGCCTACGTACGCTCAGGAGATTCGCTTTGTCGCCAAGCACGGCTGCATCATCACGGTGGGCAACACGAACATCCTCGGAATGCCTCGCGCCTATCGCGTGAAGATCATGCGTGACCTGCTCAAGGAATATCGCAACCCGACGGAAGATGAGGCTCTGGCCGGCATCCAGGAGGAAGAACCGGATATTCCTCCGGCTCCGGCTCCTGCGCCGAAGGCTGTGGCGGGATTCCCGCCGGATGCTCCGGTTCCGGGAGGGAATGCTCCAGGTATCACCGTCGTTGACGACGAAGAATAACTTTCCTTGTCTATGTATTCGTAGATACATACTACAGCCCGGTCCGTAAGTCTTACGGACCGGGCAATTTTCCAGTGTGTTGCTTTTCTGTTAACTTGAAAGTAAACTATGACCATGAACGAGAAAGAAGAAAAAATGGTAAATCCGAAATCCGATGTAGGCTACAACTACTATAAGTCCAGGTTTGATGAAGAAAACAGAGTAAAGGAAGGGTTTTATCAGAAAACGAGTTTTCTGATTGTAGCAATGACCTTGGTGGCTTCTTTTGCTCTGTACTTTCTCAAAATTTACTTTTCATGGGATCTTTACAGTCTTATCTGCTGTAGCCTGGTGGCCGCCGGAGTTGTTTTGTTTATCAAGGCTTTCTGGCATGTCTACAAGATGACGCGTGACTGCGGGATGAAGTACATGTCGGATGCCATGGAGATCAGGAACTATGAGAAAGAGGTGTCCGAAGAGAAGTTTGAATCGTATCTGGTGGACTCTCTTGCGGAGGCGGTATCAATAAACGAACAGACGAATATCAGGAGGGGAAAGCATTTCTATAAGGCAGAAATGTCTTTGATGTTTTCGTTTGTCTTCTTTGCCGCATTTGCTATTGTCGGTTTCTCTATGAATCTAGTAGTAGATGATAAAGATGTGCCGCAACCGACTCCCAAGCCTATCATAAAGACAGGGAGCGGCAATGGCAGCAACGGTCGCTAATTCCGTTACCCCCTGTTACGAGAGTGCTTGTGCAGGGGGCTTTTTATTGCCCATGCGTGTCGCACTCATCTCATTTCCATGAAACGTTATTGCTACTTTATGACAATAACACTATATTCTGAAATACCGTATTCCCGGGCGTTATATACACTTGAGAAAGGAGATTCTTATTATGAAAGACAAATCAATCAAACAACCTTGGCCTCGCAGTGCCAGGATCACTGTGTGGGTGATGGGAGTATTGCTTGCACTTTCCTTCGTATGGCATATGTCATTTCGGGTAGCAGCTTATGACTATCTCTGCAACCTTGAATACAAAATCATTCTTGGTGAATCAGATAAGGATTATTTGCGTGCCAAGTTACAAGGCGAGCCTGTTATGGACGAAATCTCGCCGGGCGATGTGATGTTCATGCACTACGAGGCAGAAGACAAAACCCGAGTATTCTGTTTCCCGTGGTGCCCTGACGTGTTTTTCATACCACGCCCATAACCTATCCAACACCCCGGTACAGCACTCCTGTACCGGGGTGTTGATTTTCTGAACAACTCAACGAAAGGCAAACATCATGAAAGACAAATCAATCAAACAACCATGGCCCCGGAGTGCCAAGATCACTGTGTGGGTACTGGGTATATTGCTGTCTGCTGCTGTTGCATATGCCTATGTGACCGCAACGGCAAATGTAGGCGACTACGTAATATATTAGATTCAACACCGTGCCAGTAACACCCGTTACTGGCACGGTGTTGCTTTTCTTTTAGCTCAGTCATAAAATCTGCTCATGCGATCTTCCTACTGGCATCAGCTTACCAAGACAGCTACTACGATACACGGTTCCGGGTACGATAAAGCTATGTCCACTTTCCCTGGGCAACGGGATATGAAACCCTATCAGCCTCCTGTCGATCCCGGGTTCACGAACAAACAGACATCACAGGAGGCGTTTAAGACAGCAAAGCCTTCTGTTCCTTACATTTCTGTGAACCAGGATGAGAACGGGAATTCTTACTTCGACGGAGCTCAAACTCAAAAGAATATTTACGGAGGGGATGCCGACTTTCAACGAAGAGCCGAGGCGCAGATGGCTTACGCAAGATGGAAGCAATCTCGTCCAGGAGGATTGACCAAAGTGCCCAATGTACCTTCCTTGAACCATCCAGTTATATTGAATCCAAGCGGTAAGGATGAACGAGGGATTAGTACTGCATTTAAGAATTATGGACCTTCTGCGCCCGGTAATCCCAACAGAAATGTTTCTATTATTCAGGACGATGGAAGCCGGTTTCTTGATGGCAAGTCTAGGAGCAATTATGACTCAGGTGACGACAAGATCAGGATGAGGTCTATGCGATTTCCGACAGATGGTCAGCCATTCCCGGAAACAATACACACTCTTCCTGATTACCAAGCAAAGGTACACATGCCTTCTGTTGTGCAGGGACGCGACCAATACGAAGGCGTTTACAATAACTTCGAGCCTGTAAACGAACGGTATGCAACTGAAAATGAATTGCAGGAAGAAGCTACGCACGCACAGTCTCCTACTTCTTTCTATAAGAGCATTGATAAAAACAACGATCCAAATGTTTTCGCACCCAAGGACAGGCTGTCAGGAGAGTTCAATGATGCGGCCGTGGAAAAGAAGAGACCGTATACTCCCATCGTTCCCGGCATGCAAGGGACGTACGACCAGTGGCCCGGGGAGTTCGTGAAGTCCAGAAAACTTGACCAGAATGATGCTCAGGCCACGTACAAGCATCGTATCCAGAACGGCAAGGAGCTGTTGGACTATCACAATATGCTCAAAGTCTACGGTACAGATGACGAGTGGGAAGAGTCTCAGAAGAACTTATCTCTGCAACACGCTCAGGCTCTTGGCAGACTCAGAGCCATGGCTATAGAACAGCGAAGGCAGGAAATGAAGGAGGCAAGAAAATCAGGCATTCAGCCATGGATCTCGGAAGACTTCATACCTTTGCGCCCGGTACAAGCAACCTACGATTTTATCGACCAGACTGATCTCATGAAGCAGGTTCGCAACAATCAGCAGCCCGGGAGAATGAACAAGGTTGCCTCCACTCTCAACTCATCGTACAATCGTCTCATGAACGAGGTTCGCATGACCAAGATCGCCGCAATCCTGCAAAAGGCAACGGATGACCTGAAGTCTTCCGACAGGCCCGCAGGCAAGCGCGTCCAACCCGCCCGGGTGATGAGTACACCTACTTCTGCGGAGCTGATCCAGCAGAAGAGGGAGAGAGAGGGGTACATGCAGGCCAAGCAAGCCTCCCGGAAGGCTATGAGTGCTGCCTTCCCGCACTGATTTCCTGAAATTACAGGCGTATTCATGCTATGTATACTTGATGAGAGTAATTTAACACTCGAACATATTATATTATGAATACGAAGTCAGATTATCCTGTTACGGACAGCATCACAAATGTTGTCGAAGTCGGTATTGTCACTGCTGCTGTGGTGTCCCTCGTCGCGTGTGAAGTCACACGCCACATGGGTCACGCGCTGGAGGGAGGTGTTTACAAAGGCGCCAAGTCATCCTGGGGGCTCGTGAAGGGAGCCAAGGATCGCTTGACTACTTATCGGAACCGCATCAGCGAAAAGGTTGCTGCGGCAAAGTCAGAAGAGGTTGCCGAGTCTGCTGTGACAGATGAGGCGGTAGCCGACACCCCGATGGCGCCTCCTGTTGAAATCCCTGCCGCGCCCCCGGTGCAACCTCACGTCGAAGAAGCGCCAGCCCCGGCCGGAATGCCAACTCCGGCGCTTGCATAATCAACCATAGCCCTCCTAGACTTGCTGGTCCAGGAGGGCGGCATGTAATTTTTTTAGCTATTTGCGAGTGTGTTACATGGACGTGATGAAAGTGCGACCACAGCCTGCCTGCTTGTACAGGCCCCGGAGAGGAAGGCAGATCAAGAAATACATCGATGGGAGTATCACTCATGGGTTCTTGGGAAGGTGGATGCGTTTGGGCAAGCGTTCTTCTTCGAGAGCCCGGCCTACGGGATCATTATTGGCATCGACGAGGTTTTTGAGACGGTCGGTCAGCCCCAGGACGAACAGGACGGCGGCATAGTTTCCCAGGGATACGCCGGGGTCACCCTTCTCGACACGCCCCAGTGTTGAACGAGAAATGAATGCCCGTTCAGCCATCAGTGTCGTAGGGATACGCCTCCTCTTACGGGCATCGCTGATGTCCGCCCCCAATTTCTTGAGCGCCGCTCTCACTGGCCCCGGTAATGGGGATGTGGTTTTCATGAAAGAAATATGTATCATATAGTAAGCAAAAACAAGAAATATGCATTATATATGAATCATATTTTGGATTATGAGGCTTCTATTGAGTTTGTGAATCCAGCCTCTTCCAGATGCAGCGAGCCGCCTCTCCATCGATTCAACCAGCTTCGCCTTGCTCCTTACACCCACCTGCCACAGCCCTCGCTTCGCTCGGCTGTGGCTATGTGATCCGTATCGGCGCATTGAACCATTGAGGCGTATGCTCTCTACTCTTCCGGAAGGCTTTGTCTTCCGGAAGAGTATGGAATTATTGTTCAGGTATCACTGGATAAAATCGCAATATACTTCCCTTTTCATTCTTGCCCTTTTGTTTGAAGAAAGCAGGGATTTTTCTCTTGCCTCTTTCTCCTGAGACAGGTTGTGATCGAATGAACTTCAAAGCCTCAGGACTCAGTATTTTTGATGTTGGAATGAATCCAGCTCGAACGCAGGTTATAATTTCCACGCCTTCAAATATTGCGTTGTTCACTATTGCATATTGCAGGAATTCTTTCGTCCACCGTTCACTTTGCTCCGTTCTATACTTGGCATCTGTGTACTCATACCCGCGATTCGTTGCAGGCAGATACATGGAAATACGATCATGCGCTACCAGAATACCTCTCAGGATTCTATTCAACAGATCAGGATAAGAGGAAGCATATACGCTTGAACTCACTCCAGGGATCCGTACATCCCCATCATCAGAGCTTACTCCATCATGGTATTTTAGGCGTACTTCCAAGCTGGACAAGGTTGAGATTTTTACATATCCCGAGATCTCAACGCCTTTGCGAGGATGCGCGTTAAATCCATCATGGAAGTATTCAAATGAAAATTTAGTACCATTTTTTCTATCTTCTTCGAAGTCCTTGAATTTGAATCTCTCCTCTCTGATCTCAGGACGAATATTTAATCCCAACTGATGGACAAACCATGTAGCTGATGGCACTCGAAAGTGCCAATCTACTTCCAGACTGCGTATAGTTGCTGTAGAGGGGCAATCCATCCAGTTCTCCGGCATATCGATGGCGTCCATCAGATTATCGACTTTATGAATGGCTCTTCTAAGATCTGCATAGTGCAAAGCAAGGAATGCTTGCAAAGTATTGGTCAGAGCATTTAAAACCGCTTGTTGCGATGTCTGGTCGTCATCAAGGTAGTTGTCTGTTTCTTCCTTGGCATCATAGGCTTGGAAAAAGCTACGAACGCATTCTTGCGGTGTCAGGGACTCTTTGCTCAGAAAAGGATAGTGTCTCAATGCCCGCTGGGGGTTTCCGGAAAAGTAAACTGTATACTTGAGAAATACATCTTTCGACCCCTCTTGCTGCTCAATGGAAATTTTATGGTATGCCTTTCTGTCTCCTTTTCCTGGCAAGTGTAGCTGTACAGGCAGTTCACCGACAAAAAGGTTTCCGGTTACGTTCTGAAATGGGATCGGAAACCTTTTTTCTGCCAGTATTTTCCTCTTCTTTTTGTGATGGTTGATGGAGTAGGCTGTTTGCCTTGCTGTTATATTTTGATGCTCGTCAAAAACGGCATCGTCATCATGCAGTTGTTTCCATGATCCATTAAGCAGACTAGGCGTATCTGTTCTTGAATTGCCTGACAGTAGGGCAGCCAAATGACGGACCAATATACGTTTATCTCCGCTATGTGAACTCAGGCAGTGCTGGAATTCTTCCCGTTTGACAGGAAGGATGAAAGAGTAGGTGAAGCTGAGCCTGTCGATAACGATGTAGGGGAGGGACTGAATTCCCTGTACCGTTATCCCGGTCGAAGCCAGTTGGATGATGCGTTCCACTAGTTCAGGGCTAGCCTGACAGGCCGGGAATAGTTTCTCCCCTTTTCCGTCTATAACATGTATTGGGTTGTGCTGCCTTTCAAGGATGAAACGAGATGATTTGGTGTGTCGAATTTGCATTGTAATTGCATGAAGCTGGAGCCAGCTTCCGGGCTAAAAAATGGAGCCTTCAGGCGCTCTTGATACTGAAGGGGGTAAAATAATGAGGGATCTCGTTTGGATCTCCCGTTCAAGTGAAATGAGACTCAGTGAGTCTCTCTCCCGGCTATGCCGGGGTGCCTGCCTTCACCAAGAACGCAGGACAATTAACCTTATTAAGTAATATGAGAAATGCCCCTGTCGTGAAACCCCGGCGAACTCGCTGGGGGTGGAACTCAAGGAACAGATATGAGGAGCTAGGCCACCGTTTCTTGTACGTTCCGGGTTGATAGAAACCCAATGAAACGCTTGAAAGCGTCAATATGTCCTGCACTCGATGGCGACTGACGAACAACGAGAACCAGTTACTACATCTGAAGATGGAGGTCAACAAAAACAGCAGGTTAATGACCAGCTTCCTCCGGAAATACATTGAACCATGCTTCTCCTTCGGCAGCACGAACGCCTTCCCGGTAATGCTTTTCCGTCATGTTGGTTCCCGAGTGTCCAAGCCACATGGATACCCGGGGTATATCGTGTGTCTTGGCTGCGGCATATGAAGCGAATGAATGGCGCAGGGCGTTACGCGGCAGTGTGATGCCTGCTTGCTTCGCCAGTTTGACCACACGGTTTCCATGCTGTCCCTCGTAGTATTGCCAGTCGGACTGGTCGGGTACAGGTTCATATTCAGCCAACGCGAGCCACGCTTTGGCTGCTTCAGGAAGGGGGACAAATCGTTGCTTCCCGGTCTTGGCTATGGAAGCTGAGACAAATACTTCATCCTCCTCATCGAGAATGGCTTCCGGAGAGATTCTGACACATTCTGAACGACGAAGGCCACAAAAGGCTGCCAGAGCCAGACGAAAGAGCATTCCTTTGTCATGTTCGAGGGCGGCCTGAAGAAGTTTCTTAAGTTCGGAGGGAGTAATGATTCCGATTGTAGTCGATCCTGCTTTGGGCGCGAGTGTCCTCTCGACAGGGTTATATGCAATAAGGTCCCGGCTCTGAGCCCAGACGAAAAAGCCATGAAGGGTTGCCCGGTAACGTCTCTTCGAGGCATTGCCGAGGGCCTGATTTCGATACCGAAAGGAGTTCAGCTTTTCTTCGATCATGTCCGGCGTGATCTGATTCAGAGGAAGTTCTTCCCAATCTTGCGTCCACTTTTGCAGTTCCTTGACCATGTTTCCATGGTGCGCTTTTTTGATGAGGTTTGATTCGAGCTTCTTGTCGATGATTTCCCGATATTGTTTCGCGAGGGTGCCGAACTTTCTTTTGAAGTCCACTTTGACCTGTTCTTTCTTGTTCGCAAGGTATCTGGTCAAAGAAAACAAGTTGGTCAATTCCTCAAGGCGATCCAGGTTTTGTTCGTCCGTGCGCGTGACAATCCAGTTTCCGTCAGCGTCTTTCCGTCCATAACTCACTCCGTTGGCGATTTCCTGCTTCAGGTTCTTCAAGGCTTCACGTACTACCAGATACAGAGGAAGAGAAGATTGTTGGGTTACTTCATCATAGATGTTCCTGAACTCTCGCCACAAAAGGATGGCGTTGTAGTCGCTTTCATCGACATGTTCCCGCCATTCCTGCTTTCGCAAATGTTCCGGCAGCATATCATCCAAGGACTGATGCTGAAGGTGTTGATAGGCTTCGAGAGCTTCTTCATAAGAATCAAAAAGGCGGTGCTTTTCCTGATTCCCGGACATATCGCGCACCAGCCACTTCTTCTTTCCCCGGTGCATTCTCGGGGAAAGAGAGGCATGTGAACCATACTGTTTTTTTCGGGATCTTCTCACGGTTGAAAGTATCTCATGGCTCATTTCCATTGACAAACCGAAAGTGTGTACAATCTGTGTACAGGCTTATTTTTCATTGATAATCAGTAGCTAGAGTTAGATTCAGGTTCTAGTGGGGGTTCCCCCGTGAAGGTTCGAGTCCTTTCGGGCGCACCAAACAAGGCCCTGCAAGTTAACTGCTTGCAGGGCCTTACTGGTTTTATGATGTATTCGTGCATTGGCTTTGACGCAACGCCGGAAGATTGGTGAAGGGGCTGGATAAGGATTATTGCCCCGTTGTTAAGGAACGCCTGTGGTTTTCAGGGGAGGGGGCGTTGCCTTTTTGGGAGTGGATGCCTGCGAATTGTTCATGCGCCAGCTTCATGAACATGCAGGAGGAACATTTCCTTTCAGCGGTAATGCGTTGCCTGCGCTCCTGGTCGTAAAGTTTCTCGTAGCGTTCGGCGCGTTTCATTTCCCTCCAGAGGAAGATGCCCATCACGGCTGCCACGGAGGCACCGTTTTGAACGTATTCAAGCAGGGGATTGAGTTCTGAAGTCGCCATGCAAACAACCGCAAGGGTGTTGGCTAAAACGACACTTGTAGTAACGGCAGTCTGGGTCATGGGGCTGGAAAGGTCATGTTTCGAAACTTCTGCGCGCTTCGGAAATGCTTCCGAATTGATGGAGCTGCAAATGCGGCGGATCTGTAAAGGATTTCCATGTTCCTCCCCACTCCAGGCCGTCAATTTTTGCGTAAAGTTTGCCAAGAGTGGTGTAAAGAGGGTGATTGGGCAGGTAGTTGCGGTCCTGGAAAATTCCAAAATCCCAGGCCAGGCCGAAGTTGTGCCAGCTCTGGCCGCCGCGGGCATTCGTTACTTTAGGGCGTTGCCTGTAGAGGTCATTCTGTTCGGCATACGTGCGCGTTCCGCAGATAATTTTTGCTTCATATCCCTGGTTGGCGGCTTCATTCCGGGCCAGTTTGAACCACTGCCGGGCGGCTTTTTGCGCTTCCGGAAGAAGGGTGGAGATGTTCCGTTCGGTGCGTTCGTCAAAGCATCCGATCTCCATTTTGTACCGGTCGGCGTCCGTGCTCCAGCGTTCCGTTCCGTTCCGCGTGCCGTTACCGGGAATGCCGTCAATGGCTCCGTGATAGTACCCGGCCAGGCGCAAGAGCCTTTGCCAGTAGAAGGTATCTTTCTGCAGGTCGGAAATGCTGTCAGCCATTGTCGTGGTTTTCCTGTTCCTTTTTCCGGTCTTTGGTGACAATGCCGATGAGGCCTGCCGCCGCCATGCCTGCGGCGATAATCTGGTCGGCAAGAGCTTGTTCGATAGTGGCTCCGCAGGCTGTGGCCAGGGCAAGGAGGCCCAGCCATGTGGAACGTTCCGTCAGTCGATTGAGAATGTATTTGAACATGTGATGGTCGGTTGGTATTGAAAAGTCCCTCTGTGGGAGAAGGGGGAACCCGCCTTTCCGGGAATGCCAAAGGATGGGGAAAAGGTTTTTCCGAATCCTCTCCGCCAATGGGGAAAGGGGGCTATCGGTTCTCCGCACAAGTTGCTCTGAGGTTGCTGCCGCGATTTGCAAAGATTCCGCGGATACTTTTATTGCTTGCCCTAATCGGCAAAATCCGTCACAGGAAACGATACTTGTCTTTTATTCATGAAGATACCATAATGCGCCAACCAACGCCATTATGAATAACCGTTTAACATCGTTTATCATCCGCAGATTTCTACCATTTCTCCGATATGAATATCTCAGGGAATTGGAAGCGTACCTCAGAAAAGAGGTAACCGGTTTTCCTACTGTAATTCCTCCTGAACCTTTTTCCGACCGCCAACAGCTGGAGGCATACCGCAGGGCTCTCGGGCAAACTATTATTTCCGGCATTTGTTACCGGATGTACGGCCTTAAAAAGGAGACGGACAGGATTTACCGTATTTTCCACCTTTTGCAAACGTGCAGTTCCGGTGAAGCTACTGCGGATTTGCGGGAATACGCCGAATCGTTGGGCGTTTCCGTCAACAGAGATTTTTCCAATGGAATTGAACTCGCCGTTCTGCATTTTCTGGACGGCAATATCAGCTTGCTCAGGCAGATTGAGGAATTGCATTCCATTAAAAAGAGGAAATCGTATCGTATTCTTCCCCCCATGAAAGATGCGCTTCCTTTCCCCATGATTACGGAGAAAGAAAGGGAGAAGGAAAAAGAAGGCTGCCGTCAATATCTGTCCCGAATTTTGTCGCAGAAGGGGATGACTGACGTATGCGTTATCAGCTGTGACCGGATTTCCTCTGATTACTGGTTTACCATCAAACGGGGGCATTATCAGGAAACCGTTGATGAGGTTGACACGTCGGCCAAAGAGATAGTCAGCAGCATACGTACTCCCGGGAATACGGACATTGTCATCTACAGGGGGAGTTCGAAATGCCTGTACATCAATTTACAGGTCAGCGCCAGAATCCAATGGATGATGCGGGCCTATGCCGTCATTGCTGGCCGCATGCTGTTCGGCTCGGATATTTGGGAATTAAGGAACCGCTACACCCTGAGCGTGTTTAATAAGAAGCCCATCGCCGATATTGAGGTGTTCAATAATATTCCGGGTCTGCGAAGGGTTGCTGTTTATAAGCTTGTCATGTCCAGGCCTCTCCATGCAAGGAAGAGGACGGAGAAAGAGGTGTTGATGAGGGGATTTACAGGCACTTACAAAAGCCTTTCCGAGCTTGGCGATGAAGACGGCCCCCTGATTGTCGTCCCCAGCGGGTTCCATGTGGACAAGGCGTTTTTTTATTTTGAGTTTGAAGAAGGAGACCCGAAAACCGTTTCTTTGACTCCCGATTCCAATGGCCTGGAATTGGAAAGCGAGCAATACAGGCTCATTGATATGTATTTTGAACAGGCTGGTTTTGACCAGTTGTACAATAGGATTCATGGAGCTTAATTACGGCAATATCCTCAATATTATTATTGAAAGTGAGAGCCTGGAGTCTCCCGATTGGATATGGAAGGCCAGGGTGGGCGGGGATTTTTATCCGGGGCACTGGGTATGCGGCTGTAAACTTGCCGGAATATCCGGTGACTATTACAACCCCGACGATATCGGCAATCCTTTGAAAGTGGTGGCTCTGCCTCCGGAAGAAGAGCCTTTTTACGAGTACGGAGGGAACCCCGGGGAAGAAGACCGCAGGCGTTTTTATGTATTGAAGGAACCCTGCTGCCGGGAGCCTGTTGAGAGGAGCGAGCTTTTCGTGCATGCCCTGGTGTTCGGGAAAATTGCTTTGAATATTGCCCGTTCCTGCGGAAAGACGGAGAGGGAAATCAGCGGAACGGAGCTGATTCCGGAGTGCCTGATCAGGCTTTTTGATTTTCCTGTAACCGCCTATTTTGCTTTTGCTTTTGATGAGCGGCTGGTTTCCAGATGCCTGCGCGTCATCCGGCAGGCACAGCCGGAAAAGCCCTTTCTTCTCTTGGTGATGGGGAAGCGTTGGCGGACTGCCGCCATGGAGGCTGCAATTGTTGAGAAGTACAAAGGCATCGTTGTTTCCATTCCCGACGTCATGGTGACGACGAAAGATGGATTTGCCTGGGCATACGGCTATTCCTGGGAGTGGCTCAGGCAGGGCATGCCTGTGCATGCGCGCACGGGGGAAAGCCTTCCAACCGGCACCATGTGGGAGGATCTGTGGATTTCCGTGACCGATGAGCGGGAAATAGTCTTTTCCTGTTCACGGGGCGGTGGAGAAGTGAAGGAATTCATGAGGTTTTCCTATCGGGAGGAAAAACGTTTTTTCAGCAGGCAACGGGCGGCGGCGGGTCAGGATTCCACGAAGCCGGCTTATAAGATGCTGTTTTTGTACGTAATGAATCCGGATAAAGCCTGTTTGGACAAGGAGCTTCTGAAAAGGGCCGGGATAGGGAATGAGGCGGAAGCCAGGTCGGATTTGAGAAAAGTTCTTGTGGAAAGGCTGCCCCAGCTAGCGGAAAGAGACCCGTTTGCCAAGAAAAGGGAGAAGTCAAGGCAGGGCATGTACCGCCGGTTCCAGGTAGTGCCCTGTAAATCTTATATCCGTCCTTTGGAACTGATGCTTTCGCTTGAAAGGAAGCCGGAAAGGCACAGGTAGGAGGGCAGGCGGTTATAGACCCTCCCCATGAGCGGCTAGCTGGATGAGCTTATTCGTCCAGCTAGCCGCTTTCTTTTGGTAAATATATGAATTTCAAATAATAATGATGATGTGAAAGTGGGGTGTTTTTCGCTAGCTGGATAAGTCCGCACAGGGTTGGTGAATATGCACGAAAAGCAATCACCATCCTTGTTGGAAACCGTGGAAAACCACGCCTTATATCTCGCTCAGCGCCTCCGTTCAAAAGCAAAATCCATCGGATTTCAGATACCTGAGGAAGAGTATCTGGATGTCCTTCAACGGTTCAGAATCCGATGTTGGGAAATTTGCCGCCGTTACCGGAAAGGCGGCGCCGCCGGCATGAAAACATACCTGGGCAATGCAACCGTTTTTGAGCCGGAACGCTATTTGCGCGAGAGGAACCGGAAGAAGAGGCTGCTGCTGCGGGAAGCCCGTCCTCTTGAATATGAGAATGGCCGGGAAATTGATGCTGATGAGCATTCGGAATTCCTTTCCGGGCTGATGTTCCGGGAAGAATTCGCGCGGGAAATGGAATCTCTGGAGCCGCTGGAAAGGGCGCTGGTTGAGGCATTGATTGACGCTGAAGGGAATTTGTCACGGGCTGCCAGAAGCATTCGTCTGGAGGAAAGCAGAGCGCGCCGAATCAGGAAGCGCCTCCGGGAGGAAAAATTCACTTTTTTAAGAAATGGGCGGCGAATTTCCGGAAACGCGGCAAGCAATCATAGTGAAGGCAGATGAACGTTCTTTCTTTTCTGGCGCATGCCCTGTCCGGGACAGCTTCGTGAAGAGCCGTTTATTCACTTTATCAAGAACCATAAGTATTTGAAAAACAAAATGATGAATACAACAAAAACATGCGGGAATTCCAGTTCCCGGCCTCAGCGTTCGGAAAATTCCCTTTCCTGTCCCGTGGCGGATGCCGCGGCAGGCCCCTCTCATGAACCCCTGCTTCCCGTAGGCACGGTTACCGGAGATATCAGGAACAACGACATTGTCCTTCCCCGCCTGAACATTGTTCAAAGCGTAGGCGCCCTTTCCGGGATATTTCCCCCCGGCAGTATCATCCTCAACAGGGAGGTTGTTCTTTCCGACGGAAGCGTTCCTCTGGAGCTTTCCGTGCTTTCCGCACGCAAGCAGTTTATTGAAAAACTCCCCTTTGATTCCGTGGAGAAGCCGGCCGTCTTCAATTCTCTGGAAGAAGTAATAGCCTCCGGAGGCACGGTCGGCAGAGAGCCGGGAAACCGGCCTTCTTTCGCTCCCGTTCTGCATGTGCAGGCGCTTTTCAAGGCTCCGGAGGGCGTGGATTATCCCTTTCCCCTGGAGTACGAAGGAGAGGCTTTCGGGCTGGCTGCCTGGTCCCTGCGCGGCATGGCTTATTACCTTGCGGGGCGCGACATCCTCACGGCTTCCAGATTTGCCCTGAGGAATGAAGTATTCGCCAGCAAGTGGAAGCTTACGACCAGGCTCAGGAGGCTGGAACATAATGGCATTTTCATTCCCGCGCTGCGCAGTGCGGGCCGCAGTACACCGGAGTTCTCCTCCTTCATCAGGAGCATTGGTTAAATTTCTTACCCTCCGCAACGAAGAGCAGCGCTCATGAGCAGTCCAATCAAGAGATTATTCGTCAACGGGTTCCCGAGCCTCTACGGAGGAGCGGGAACGGAACTTCACCACCAGATCATTGTCTGGCGCAAGATGGGCGTGGAAGTCCATCTCATCCCGTCCTGGGATTATCACGGGGAGCCTCTTTACAACGAAATGGTTTCCCTGGGCGTCATCATGCACGCCCCCGCGGACTGGTCGGCCGTCCAACCCGGCGACCCCGTGCTCGGTTTCTGCAATGCCGGCTTCCTCAACGCCTTGCCGGAAATACGCAGGCATACGAAACGCACAGTTTTCATCAACTGCATGACGTGGCTTTTCCCCAGGGAAAAGGAGGCCATGCAAAAGGGGGAAATCGCCATGTTCCTCTATCAGAATGAAGCCGTCCGCCAGGAAGCCATGCCCGTGCTGCGCAAGCTCAACGGCGACCCGCAAGTGCAGTTCCTGACCTTCAGGCCCTATTTCCATGCGGAATCCTTTCCCTTTATCCGGGAACGCGATGAGGATTTCTTCGGCTGCGGGCGCATCTCCCGCCAGGATGCCGACAAATTCGCGGCCAACACCCTGCATATCTACGGCGCATTTGAATCCCCCGTGGAGAAGCGCGGCCTTTTCCTCGGTTTTGACAAGAGGAGCGAAGCCAAGATAGGCCGGCCCTTCGACTGGATTCGGATTGCCCGCAATCAAAGGGAAGTTTCCCAGCAGGATTTTTACAGGCACAGCCGGATCATCCTCCAGCCGATGGATACGACGGAGAACTGGCCCCGCATCGGCTTTGAGGCGATGGCCAGCGGCAGCGTGCTCATTGTGGACAACCGGGGCGGGTGGCGGCAGATGGTGGAGCACGGCAAAACAGGATGGCTGTGCAGCAACGAAAGGGATTTCATCTACTACGCTTCCAAAATGGCCTGTGAACCGAATCTTCGCGACGACATGGCGGAGGCGGCCCGGGCGCGCGGCCTGGAGCTGGGCGGGCTGGATGTTTCCCTGGAGAGCTGGAAGGAAGTGCTGGAGGCGATGGCAAGACTCCCGGAATGAACATGGAACGGAAAACCGGCCTTATGAATAAAAAATATGTTTCCCCGTGTTTCCTGCCCGGCATGCGGCTGGGCAACATCATGTTCACGCTGGCGGCCGCCTGTGCCCACGCCCGTACCGTAGGGGTGGAGTGTCGGGTGCCCTGGGCTTACAATGACGCTTCCCTGATGCTGCGCTCCCGGCTCGGCGGCTGGGTGCTCCCTTCTACGCCGTGCGGCACCAATGAACCTCCATCCTGGCAGGAACCTTCCTTTGCCTATTGTCCGGTTCCCTCCCGCATCCGGACGGGCGGGCTTCGCGGCTACTTCCAGAGCGCACGGTATTTTGAAGGGCAGGAAGCGTTCATCCGGGCGCTTTTCGCGCCTCTCACCGCGGAGAAGGAGCCCGGCGCCGTTGGCATTCACATCCGGCTTGGGGACTACAGGCGCCTCCGTGACAAGCACCGCATTCTGGACCCTGGTTTCCTGCGGAGGGCAGCAGGGCATTTATCATCCGGGAAGAACCGTCTGGTGCTGTTCAGCGATGAGCCGGACGAGGCGGCGGAGATGCTTGCGCGCGTGCCGGCATTCGGACGCTTTGCGCTGGAAATCGACCGCGGCGCTCCGTGCGAATCCCTCCGCCGCATGACGGCGATGGAGGAACTCGTCATGTCGTGTTCTTCCTTTTCCTGGTGGGGCGCGTGGCTGGGAAATACCCGGAAAGTCATCGTTCCGCGCGACTGGTTTGTCGGCGGTGTGGAAGACTACCGGGATATTTACCTGCCCCATTGGGTAACACTGTAATTCCGCCACGAACCCATACCCGTAAAACAATGAATACGAGAACCGTTACAAGCCTCTGGGTGGGAGGGGAACTTCCCCTGATGTCCGTTCTGTGCATCAAATCGTTCCTGGACCATGGCCATGCTTTCCAGCTTTTCACCTACCGGAATTACGACAATATTCCCGCAGGAACGCTTGTGCGCGATGCGCGGGATATTCTCCCGGAGGAGGCGATTTTCCATGATTCCCACAATAGCCTGGCGCCGTTTTCCGATTGGTTCCGCATGAAATTCCTTTCACAGGAAGGCGGCTTCTGGGTGGATATGGACGTCATCTGCCTGGGTGATGAACTTCCTGCCTCTCCTCTCTGGTTCTGCAGGGAGTGGGCGGAGGTGGTGGCCGTAGGCGCCATGGCCTTTCCTCCCGGTCATTCCGTTCCCGCAACCCTGTGCCGCCTTGCTGAGGATCCGGCGCTCCGCGTCCCCTGGGACTCTCCGGAAGAAGTCCGGGCCAAGGAGGAACTGCTCCGCCGTGTGCCGGATGTCGCCGATCGCCGGCGCCAGGTGCCATGGGGATTTTGCGGCCCCACCGGGATGACGCGCGCGTTGCGCCACTGCGGCCTGTTTGACCGGGCCGCTCCGTCTTCCCACATGTATCCGGTCCCCTGGACGAGATGGCGCGACTGCTACAACGGCAACATACGCCTTGCCGGGCCGGAATTGTCCAATGCCTGGTGCGTCCACCTCTGGGGAGAGATGGCCAGACGGGAGCCGGACGCCTGGGAAAATATGAGCCGCAACAGCATGGCAGGCGAGCTGCTGGACAGGCATCTGCCGGGCCACGCCTGGAAGCCTGCTCCCGGGCCGCGTAAAAAAGTGAATATCCTGGTGGGCATCTGCAGCTGCACAGGCGCGGCGAACCGCCGCAAGGCGTGCCGGGAGACCTGGCTTTCCCATCCTCAGGAGGGTGTGGAATGCAGATTTTTCCTGGGGCGGCGCACTCCTTTGCCCAATGAGCCCGATGTAGTGGCCCTTTGGGTGGAGGACGATTACAGGCACCTGCCCGCCAAGGGGCTCGCCTTTTATCAATATGCCCTGGAACATTATGACTTTGACTGGCTTTTCAAGTGCGACGACGATACCTGGCTGGCGCTTGACCGCCTGGAAAGCCTCTGCGACGGCCGCTATGACCTTGTGGGCGACATGTCCCTGGCGGACAGGGGGTTCCCCAGCGGCGGAGCGGGCTACCTGATGAGCCGGGCGCTTGTGGAGGGCATTGTGGCGCACGGCGGCCGGGTTCCCGCCGTCGGGGCGGAGGACGTCATCTTCGGCCGGCTGGCGCGGGAACTGGGCGCGCGCGTCCATGCCACGCCGCGCCTCTTCCTCAGCCATGCTCCGGCGCCCCACCGCCTGAATGACCAGGTGAGCGCCCATTGGTGCTCTCCGGGCAGGATGCACGGCATTGAGGCCCTTTTCCATGATGAGCCGGTGGCCGTTTATGACGCCGTGCATCCCCATTGGAGGGACGAACTCCTGTTTTTTGCCCGGGGCCGTTTCATGCGCGGCGCCGGCGGCTGCACCGGGCGCTACGTCCTGCAGAACGGGCTTCTCACGCTGTTCTGGGATGACTGGGCGCCGGAAGCTCTGGAAAAAAACGGCAGCGGATTTTCCCGCGGTCCGTTCTCCCTGACCCCTGCCGCCGGCAGCCGGCAGCTTCCTTTTCCGGAGTCCGTGTCCTGACGGGCATGGCCTCCATTCCCTGTTCTTCCCATCCGTCCGCCGTGGTGCGGCACGGGGAAGGAAGATGAACCAATCCAATCGGCGCCTTTCGCGCCGCAATAAAACAACAATCATCACACAATGTTTACCAACGATCAACAAAATGACGCCCCCTCTTTGAACAGGGGTTCCGCAAACATGATTAACTCCAACCCCGCCGCGGGGCTTCCCGATGCGGCCAGCCAGCCCGGCGCGCCGAGCGCCGCAGCGCCCCTCAATGCCATGTCCACACCCATTCAGCCATACGGCGCGGATTCCGTTATTTATGAGAAATCCGACAACTTCGTTCAGACGTCTGCCGGAGCCGATGTCTTCATGTCTCCAGTCAACGACACCTTTACCGTCCCGGAAGGCGGGGCCACGGCTGTGGCCAGCCTGACGGTGGATGACTGGGGCAAGCTGACCATTTCCGGCCCGGGCGGCACGTTTGAGCTGGACCTGACCTCCGCCGCCGATGAACCCGGAAAACTGGGAGGCCACCAGGAATGGTCCAAATCAGGCTCCTTTGAGTTATCCGAAGGCACGTACACTCTCTCCATCACGCACCAGAACATCGACATGCCGCACAACGAATACAACCAGTCCGTGTGCAGATACTCCGTGACGGTAACCGCGCATGGGGACTCCAGCAGCAGTTCAAGCAGTTCGGACACCCCTCCTTCCTCCCTCTCGAGCAGCTCCTCTTCGGACGTGCCGCCGGAGGAAAAGGAAATCTGCTGCCGTTGCGGTACGTGCACGGACGCGGAAGGTAATGAATACACCATTGCGGCGGAAAAACTGCCGGGTGACCCCGGCGTGGAAATCTGCATGTCCCAGGCCGAATTCCTGGCCAGGGGAGGGGCTCCGGCTCCGTCTCCCGCGGCCTTCAGCCTCCGCTCCGCGGAAAACGCCCGTGAAGCGGCGGAAGCCTGCGGCGGCCTGAAATACGTGAGCCCGTGGGCCTGGCGCGCCCATCTGGACGAAACGTCCGGCCTCATCACCATGGTGCCGCCGGCGGGTGCCGCGCTTTACTTCAACGTGCAGGCCGGTTCCGATACGGCCCTCCCCGCGGGCATCTCCCGCAAGCGCGACTTCAGGGTGCAGCTGCTGGATGAAACTCTGGCTCCTGCCGCTTCCGGCGCTCCCGCCTACCTTTCCCTGGTGGACGCGGACGGGCAGAAAATCCGCTTCTCCGCGGAAACCGGCGCTGTGGTCGGCATGACCTCCGCCTCCGGCAGGGTTCTTCTGGCGGAAGACTACTTCCGGAATGTGAGCAATACGTATGACCATGAGGGCAGTCTGGTAAGCAGCTACAGCGCCGCGGAGGGGCTGATGCGCACCCGGACCGGAGCGGACGGAGAACTCGTCATGGAGTGGTACGCTCCCGCCGCCGTCACGGTCCTGGCCGACGGAACATACGAGGTAACGGGGGAACCTTATAAAACCTCCTCCTTCCTGTCCTCGGAAGAAAACGGCGTGCGGACCACCGTCATCACGCGCCAGCAGCGCGGACTGCCGGCCTACACCATCACCCGTACGGAAGAACCCGGCAGAGTCAGCATCGCCAAAGGCCAGGGGGACGACACCATCATCCGCACCATTGAAACCAACCGCCTCTACGGAGGCCTCTCGGAACGCATTGAGACCGTCAGGGGCATCAACGATGCCGAGCCTGTTTCCTGCAGCCGCAGCGTCAGGCAATACACGGACGGCGGCTGGCTGCTGGTAAGCGAAACGGAAGCCTTCAACACGCCGCTGGCGCGGACGACCTCCTACGAATATAACAGCCAGTACCGCGTCTCCCGGATCAACCGCCCGGACGGAGGCTATACGCGTTATGAATACGACGGCGAAGGACGGGTCACGCTTGAGGCGGCGCCCTGGGCCGGCGGCGGAGAACAGGTAACCCGGACCGAATACGCCGGCCTGCGCTTCTACGACAACCGTCCGGCGCGTGTCGCCGAATTCCGGGTGCTGTCCGACGGCACGGAAATCGAACTGACGGCCGCCGTTTACGCCTATGAGCAGTCTCCCCTCATGGAACGGGTTGTCAAAACCGTGACTGCCGCCGGTTCCAGCCAGGAACAGACAAGCGTGGAAGAAACGTATGGAGAAGCCGCCGCTTATCCCTATGCCGCCGGGCAAATGAAATTCACCCGGGACATTGCCGGAGTGGAAACCTCCTATGACTATGAGGCGGCCGCGGAACACGGCGCCGCGCATAAAAAGACGGCCATCACCAAAGCCGGCGGCGGACTGGTGGCCGGACAGAGCCGCAAGACGGAATCGTTCATTGCCGCCAATGATACGGTGCTTTTTGAGCAGGAAAGCATCTGGGATGGTGAAAACTGGCTGCTGCTCTCAAGCGGCGCCCATGAATACGATGAAGAAGGCCGCCGCACGAAAACCACGCGGGGCAACGGCCGCGTCAGCGCCACGTCCTGGATGTGCTGCGGCAAGCTCTCGGAAACGGACGAAGATGGTGTCCTGACGTCGTACGGTTACAACAGCGCCCACCAGCTGGTGGAAACCATCCGTTCGGAAATCAGCGACGGAGACACGGTCGTTACCCCGGAAACCATCACCACCTACACCCGGGACGCCGCCGGGCGCGCCCTGCAGACGCGCCGGGACAGGGGAGCCATGACCACGACGGAAAGCGTGGAATACGACAGGCTCGGCCGTATCGTCAGGAAAACCGATGTGCTGGGCCGGGTGACGGCGACAGCCTACAGCGAAGACGGCCTTACGGAAACCGTCACGACGCCCTCCGGCGCTACCCTCGTCACGGAATATCATGCCGACGGCTCCGTACTTCATGAATACGGCACGGGACAGCGCGAACGCTGCCATGTCTATGACATCGACAATAACTGTTTGAGGGAAACCGTTACCCTGGCCGGCCAGACCATCATCCTTTCCCGGACCCTGGTCAACGGCTTCGGACAAAGCGTCGTGCAAGTGACGCCCACGACTGCCGGGTTCCTGTATGACCGTTCCGAATACGATGAACAGGGGCGTCTCATCCGCGCATGGAGGGATGCGGGAGCGCAGGAGGGGGCCGTCGCCATGGCGCCTGCGCTCTATGAATACGATGCCTTCGGCAACATGACCAGGGAAACGCTCGCCCTGGCGGAGCAGCCCGTTCCGGACAACAGCCCCATCCGGGAATATGCCTTCAGCGTGGAAAACGCGGAGGACGGCATCTATATGGTGACGGCGCAAACCCGCTACAATGCTGAGGGTCAGCCGCTTGTCTCCGTACGGAAACAACTGCTTTCCGAACTCTCCGGAGTTCTGGAAACAAAAGCGGTCATCATAGACGAACGCGGCTTGACTTCGGCGGAATGGACGGAGTATGCTGAAAATACGAAAAGAATCCAAAAGAGCGTTATCCCCTCTTCCAGCGTCACGGCTCAAACGGTGGCGGCGGACGGCTTCATGCTCTCGCAGAAAGACCACGCGGGCATCACGGAGACGGCCGCCCGCGCCTATACGGCCGCGGGCATGACCCTGACCCGCACGGATGGCCGCGGCAACACAACGACGACCCGGACTGACCTGGCTGGTCGGGCCGTCAGCGTGACGGACGCCGCCGGGAATGAAACCGTGACGCAATACGACGCCTGCCACGACCTGGCCGCCGTAGTGACGGACGCGCTGGGAAATACGGTGTGCGCCAGATACGACGCCAGAGGCCGGAAAACGGCCGAATGGGGGACGGGGACGCAGCCCCTGCTCCTGGGCTATGACGAGGCCGACCGCCTGGTGAGCCTGACCACCTTCCGCGCGGCGCAGGAAGGAGACATCGCGGAGGCCCCCTCCGATCGCGCGGACGGCGACACCACCACCTGGAGCTATGACGAAGCCACGGGGCTGGAAACGCGCAAAACGTATGCCGACGGAACGCACGTGGACAAAACCTGGGACGCCTTCAACAGGCTTGCCACGGAAACAAACGCCCGCGGCATCGTGAAGACCTGCACTTACGAACAGGCCCGAGGGCTGCTGGTGGGAATCAGCTACTCGGACGCCACGCCCGGCCAGAGCTTCGCCTACGACCATTTGGGGAATCTGACGCAAATCACTGATGCCGCCGGAACGCGGACCTTCGCCTACAATCTCTACGGAGAACCGGAAACCGACAGCCTTGCGGCAAACGGCATCGCCTGGCAGGTCTCCGAGCGCTATGACGGGCTTGGCCGTCAGGCGGGGTACGAATTAAGCGCGGACGGCCGCCGCGTCCAGCAGACGCACCTGTCCTATGACGGGAAAGGCCGCCTCTCCACCCTCACGGCGGAAGGCATGGAAAGGCCCTTCTCCTGGACTTACTCCGAACAGGGAGGGCTTGTGGAACAACTCGCCTACCCCAACGGCATGACCCGGGTCAACACCTATGAAGACAGCCGCGACCTCCTCTCCGTCATCGACTACCAGAGGCCCGGAAGCGCCAACCCGCCGGCAAGGCACGAATACGACTACGACGCGCTGGGCCGTCCTACCCGGCGCAGGGATACGTGGAACACGGCGGCGCCCAAAACGACGCGTTTGTTCACCTACAACAGCCGTGGCGAACTGGTCGGAGACCAGCTCAGGCCCGGCGGCCGCTTCGGCTATCAGTACGACAACATCGGCAACCGGAAGGAAGCCTTCGAATTCGGCAGCACCACGGACTATGAAACCGATGAACTCAACCGGTATGCGGGCATCGTCAGAAATGGAGGGGAAGCCTTTACACCCCAATACGACGCGGACGGCAACCAGACGCTGGTAAAAACATCCACGGGCATCTGGGAAGTCACCTACAACGCGGAAAACCGGCCCGTGAAATTCGAAAGCGAAGACGGAGGGACAACCGTGGAATGCGCCTACGACTCCATGGGCAGGAGATTCGAGAAAAAAGTGACGGTTGGAGGGACAACGGGCTTCCACGCGCGCTACCTCTACCGTGACTACCTGCAGGTGGCGGAGTGCGACTTGACCGGGGAAACGCCGGTAGTTGTGCGCAGTTACATCTGGGACCCCTCGGAACCTGAGGCCACGCGCGTCCTGTCCATGACGCGCTGGGAAGCGAACGGGACGCAGGAGAAAGAGCATCTCTACTGCATGCACGACGCGATGAAAAACGTCACCTCCCTCTTCGGGGAAGCGCGCGGACGCCGCGCCCTGTATGAATACCGGCCGTACGGAGGTCTGATCACGTCGGAAGGCAACATGGCGGAAGAGAACAAATTCCGCTTCTCCAGCGAATACATGGACGACGAACTTGGGCTGGTCTACTACAACTACCGGCATCTCAATCCGCTTGACGGCAGGTGGATCAGCCGTGATCCCATCGAGGAAGAAGGCGGCTGGAATTTGTTCGCGTTTGTAGGAAATAAAATTTTTAATCAATCCGATATTTTAGGGTTGATATGTACAATAGAATATAGTATAAAATTACACACAATATTAATAAGGAAGGTAGATAAAGATGGTAATATACTTCGTTTGACGACGAGTAGAGTTTTTTCTGGAAATGGTGATGGGAAAAATAATCCGGACAATGTTGGAAATAAAGATAATGGTCCTATACCACCAGGGAAATACTATGTGATAAAAAGACAATCTGGAGGAATTCGGAGCCAAATTGAAGATTGGACCTACAAATTATGGAATGATAATGATAAGACTCAATGGCTCGCTTTCATTGCAATAGATGATGCATTAGACGATCAAAAAGAAATTAATGGAGTTTTTAGGTCTTCTTTTCGAATGCATTATGGAACAAGATCTTTGGGGTGTATCACTTTTTTAGATAAAGAAGTATTTGAAAAAGCGCGTGAATTTATCCTTGAAACTGAATCTAGAACAGTAAAAGGAGCAGATGGAACAGAATATATATATTATGGAATTTTGGAAGTTAAAAAAGAATAGAAAAAGAATTGTTTTTTGTATTATTTTTTGTAGTATAATAACATTTCTTATTTTTACATTAGCATGTAAAATTATAGGAGCAGATGTCATGGAGGCTTGTGTTCCTGTTCATATAATGAGGATAATTATGAACAATTTTTATCCAGAAATAATTATTGATGGAGAGATATCCTATAGTATCCTTATGTATGATAGTTTTATTTTTTATGGGACAATTATTTTTTTAATAACATTTTTATGCATTTATAAATTTATATCAATTTTTAATAAAAATTGATATAATTATATTTAAATCTCTCCTGTCTTAATGGCAGGAGAGATTTTTATAAAAACAAGTCCGTGGGTTGCTGTGGGAATCGGCTATTCTGACGCCACGCCCGTCAGAGCTTTACATACAACCATCTCGGTCAATTGACACAGGTTGAGGATGCTAGAAGCGACCGCCTACACAACCGGCCCGCTCAACCAATACACCGCCATCGAGCGCGGAGAAGAAGCCGCCTTTGAGCCGGTTCACGACGCGGACGGCAATCAGACATTGATCAGGACATCCACCGGAATCTGGCAAGTTGCCTACAACGCGGAAAACCGCCCGGTGCGCTTCGTCAATGAAAGCGCCAAAACCGTGGTGGAATGCACCTACGACTACATGGGCAGGCGGCACACCCGCAAAGTGAGCGTCAACGGGACGGTGAGCAGCTACCTGCGCTACATGTACCGTGGCTACCTGCAAATAGCCGCCATAGATGCCGTCAGCGGGGTCTTCCGATGGTTCCTGTTCTGGGACCCGACGCAGCCTGAGGCTGCGCGCCCGCTGGCCATCCGCAAAGACGGCACCTGGTACGCCTATGGGTGGGATCTGACCAGGAACGTCACGGAAATCTTCGGGAAAGCCGGTTACCTGCGGACGGTTTATACCTACACGCCTTACGGAGAAGCCACCGCCGAAGGGGACGTCACCCAGCCCATCCAGTGGAGCAGCGAATACAACGATGAAGAACTGGGGCTTGTCTACTACAACTACCGGCATCTCAATCCGCACGACGGAAGGTGGATCAGCCGCGATCCCATCGAGGAAGAAGGCGGCTGGAATTTGTTCGCGTTTGCAGGAAATTCTCCGTTTCTTCGGGTAGATGCGCTTGGCCTTTGGAAAAAAGAGGCAGGCAGTGAAACTATATGGTCTGCGGAAAAAAATGATACTTTGGAATCACTCGCAGTTAATGAAGGAAGAAATAAAGGAGATTACGTATGTATCTGGCCCACAGAAGGAACCAAGGATCATGGATATCCCAAAAAAATTAAGCCGTGCGATAAATACGATGTAAGTAATCTAAGGCTTCCTGAACAAGAAAACAGCGTGGAATTGTTGGTTGCGGATGATTTATTTGATAGCTATAAAGACATTTTCCCCGGTATACGTAAGGATATCGAAGGAAAAAACGTTGCAAAATTTCTACAAAAAATATCTCAAGAAGGAAAGAAACCTATTACCTCTTTTATACTTGCCGGTCATGGAGGACGCAGCTCGAAAGATGGAAATGCCTTTACTATTAATTCTTTGTCAAGATTAGAGAAAAAGCCTTCATTCAGTAGAGCTCAACAAAAAAAGGGGCCTGTCCGCTGCTGGTTCTCTGTCGTAGCGACTGTCATGTTTTCAGGCTGCAGCAGCAGTAGCTTTGCAAAGCAATTTGCAAGGGAATTTATGAGAAAAGGTACTACCGTTGCTGGGACTAATCAGCCGATAGGAACTTTTGTTCATCCTGTAAAAGGGCCTCGAATAGTCTATGGTTATTCTAATGATCCAAAAACTCAGGACCTAAAGGAAAATGATTATTATTCATCAAAAGTGTGGGAAACATTCAACGGGAACTTGTAAAATATTGGCATGATGCAGAATGCTCTTGTAACGCTATTTTTATTTTCTATAATAACTCTAGACAAATTTCATAGTAAGCATTCTATTTACCAATGAGTGGGAACAGGAACCGAAGGGATCTGTTTCAACAAGATAAAAAAATAATTCCGTAAAATATGATGATATCAAAAAATGTTGTTTTTCTATGTAGCGCATTGCTTTGCTCCTGCTCGGAAGATGTTGATTTGTATCAATCCGATTTAAATAATCATTCCGTTAAAACAAACAGGAATGGTTTGTATAGATGCCCACCGGAAGAGTTATGTAAAAAATATCCTCTTAAAAAATATTCCTGGAAAGAAAAGAAAACAATAGCCAAGTCTTTTGTTATTGGGACAACAACTCAACAAGAAGTAATAGATGTTTTAGGAGTTGGTATAGTAGGAAGATCTAATCCTCCCATTATAGATAGTTTGGGTTATCGTTGTAACAAGAGCGATCCGGAGTATCCTGGTGACGAATGGTTAAAATTTCTTGAATTTAACTTTAATGAAGAAGGGAAACTTGTTACTTATTATGAAGTAAAAGTACCCTATCCTGTTCCTCATTAATATTTTTGTATTTATACCATGTTCCTTCCAGCATAAGCTGGAAGGAACATTTGCTATTATTTTAACTATTGATATTCAGTAAATTAACCCGATAAAAAATCGGGAAGATCAACGGAATAAGACTAAAGTAAATAATTCCGTGAAAATATTATATAGAACTTTTTTTGCTTTTTATATTTTTTTAATAACAGGGTGCAGCTCTGAACAAGAATCATGGGATATCTGTAAATTAAATGAACATCTTGGAATTGATTTGACGTCCAGTAGCATAGTTCTTTATGCAAGCGATGGAGGAGGAAAGATGAGAGATATAAGTTACGAACATTATTCTTGGACTTTATATTCTCCTGTTTCAGTCAAGATGCCGGTAGAAATGAAAACGAGATTTCTTCTGGAAGATGAAATAAGATATATTGAATCTACAATGCATAAGAAAAAAATGAAAATATAGCAAGCTCAGTATGCTTTTTTTAGCGATTGGAGAAAAAATAACTATATTTTTCGTACTAATGTTGTGAGAACTTTACACGGAGACTTTTTTATTATTTCACGTTTTCGTGAAAAATAATTAATCAAACTCTAATTCAGAAAAAATCCTCACAAGTTAATTTTGTGAGGATTTTTTTGATGATACGAAAATAGTCCTGTCTTTTTAGATATTTATTTTAGTACCTGTCTTCGTTCCAATTTACTGCTCTACAATGCTAGAGGGGACAGCCGCTTGTCTCCGTACGGAAGCAGCTCTTGTCCGAACTCTCCGGAGTTCTGGAAACAAAAGCGGTCATCGTTGACGAACGCGGCTTGACTTCGGCGGAATGAACGGAGTATGCTGAAAATACGGGAAGAGTCCAAAAGAACGACTTCTTATGTTCAAGCGTCACGGCGATAGTCCTGGAGCTTGTACGGCCACGGGGATGATTCAGACCTGATGGACTTGCCATGGGGCCATGAGGTTGGAACGCGAAAAATGTATGACGACGGTAGCCAGAAACTAGTGAAAACTTCTATCGATATCAGGAAGTCTCGACAATGCCGAATAAAGTTGCTGTAGCAATGCTTACAGCAAGAGACCTAATATCAAGATATGAACCAAAGTTAGTAAATTGCCTCCTCTGAATCCAAGTACCGTTTCTGTTACACCTAATGCGTTTAAGATAGATGAAGAATGCGGAAAAAGGGAGAATAAATAATCAATAACATGAAATTTTTGTTAATTTTTATTATATCTGCTGCTTCTATATCTAATTCTAATATCAAAGATAAAACATTGATATTGAAGGAGATTATGGAATTACCGCCAAATCTTTTCTATGAAGAAAATAGAGAATCATTTCAAAAAAGGATTGAGCAAGGTAAATTTTGGGTAGATCAGGAAGAAAAAATATCATATCTATTCATAAATGGAGATGGTGAATTTGGAAAAAGATTATTCATATTAGATGAAAAATTAAATTTATATGTAATTTATCTAAGTAATGATGAAGAAGGAGGTAAGGATTACATGTTGTATAAATATGACCGTCTAAAGAAAACAGCGTTTTTAATTGGTACATTTAAACAGGGTTTATTTGAAAAATAAATATATTGATACGCAGTTTTTTTGCTAATATGATTTAATAAATTTAAATAGGCCTGCAATTAAATAATTGCAGGCCTATTTGTGTTTGGATGCCAGATTACATTGGGATGCAATATAATGGAGGGAAAATTGTCACAACGAATATAATAATCATATGAAATTATGTATAGTATCTTTAGTGTTATTTTTTAGTACGTTAAATTGTCAATATAATCTTAAAACGGTTGTAGAACCTAATAAAAATCATGATAGTGCCATTGTTGATGATGTTCAAATATTGGAAAAATCATCTAGTGGTTCAATATGGAAAAAATTTTATGTTAAAATTCATGGTTTAGAAAAAGATATTCCAGGAGAATATATAGATTCTCCATATATTATTGAATACAAAAATAGATTTATTCTAGTATGTTCTATTAAAAGAGAATCGATTGTTTTTGTTGTTACAAGAAAGAATAATCAATTGGAATTTATTCCTGTAACTGAAAAAAATAATTATGAATTGTTCATGGATAAATGTCGAAACATGAAATATTATCCTATTCGTTTTGTAAATGGAACATTGCTTAAATTGAAAAATGGGCAACTAGTATCTGATTATTCGATAGAGTGTTCTTCTAAAGAATTTTCCGATCCTTCTGATATTATTTATTTAGAATTTAAAGGAATATTTGATTTTGATTTCAAAAAAAATATATTGGAATTGAAAAGTATAGAAGGTCCTATAAATTAACTCTTTCTACATTTGGTAATAATTTGATTTTCTGGGTTGATAATTAATAAAAAACTTTATTAATTATCATAGAGTAAAAATTCCTTGTTATTTATACAATGTTCCTTCCGGCATAAGCTGGAAGGAACATTTGCTATATGAGGATGAGCAAACATTCATCTTGCCTTATCCACCGGAATTTGCTGGTGGGAATCAGCTATTCGGACGCCACGCCCGGCCAGAGCTTCGCCTACGATCCGCCTCGGTCAATTGACGCAAATCACTGATGCTGTCGGAACGCGAACCTTCGCCTACAATCCCTACGGAGAACCGGAAACCGACAGCCTTGAGGCAAACGGCATCGCCTGGCAGGTCTCCGAGTGCTAGACGGGCTTGGCCGTCAGGCGGGGTATTAAGCGCGGACGGCCGCCGCATCCAGCAGACGCACCTGTCCTATGACGGGAAAGGCCGCCTCTCCACCCTCACAGCGGAAGGCATGGAAAAAACCTTCTTCTGGATCTACCTCGAAAGAGAGTAAGAGAACAGGTTCCACTTCTTGATCAAAAACGTAGACGATGAACTGGGACTGGTCTACTACAACTACCGACATTTCAATCTGCTTGACGGAAAGTGAAGCATTTACTACTTATGGAGTCCCCATACTGACATTTCTATTACCAGTGAAGGTATCCGACAAGGTATCTTTCAACGAGTAAGTTTTATGCAATATGCAGTAATAATTAATTGTGGCTGTAATGAGGAAATTTTGCTAAAAGATAAAAATATCCCCTTATTTGTGAGAGTATGGGGAAATTTTTAGGAGTGCTATATATGACGTCAAAGATAAAACTGATTATATGGTTCCTAAAAAATAGTTTTCTAAATTTTCAGATTTAATTTCAAAAAATTCTGTTATAATGCAATGAAAAGAATAATAAAAATAAAAGAGAAAAATATAGATAAGGAATCTGCGATTATAACGATAAATATCATAGTTTTTTCAATTGTTTCATTTGTGATAATTATATTTGGTATTTTTTTTCTTGTCGGAAAGTTAAATAATTTTTATTCTTTGCCAGAAAATTATCGAGGAAATACATTAGAACATCATCATGAACAGCTTGCCCAGGAAGGTTTTTCGTATCTTGGAAAAACGGAAACTCAGGGAGTTTCTAAATATTTAGCTAAAGATATATATATATAGAAAAAAAGTATTATTGGGTTTTTATCATTATATCATGTTATCTAAAAAGAAAAATGGATTAAAGATAGATTCTGGAGGTCAGTATTTATCTACTCCTTTCAATAAATTAATTTTTTCATACTATAAAAATTTTGTTCCTAAAGAACGTCCCCCGATAGTCAATCGAGAAGATATACAGTAGCGGCTCTGCAAGAATTTTTTGTTAGTTGAATATATGAGTTTTTAAAATCAGTGAATAGAATTTAGATAGTCTGAATAGAAAGAAAATATGGTGAATGATTTTTAAGTATATAGGTCTCAAACACTGTCATAACCTTTATAACTGGCTATATTTACAATCAAGATAGTATTTGAGAAACAAACAACAAGTAATAATGCTAATATCTAAAACAGGAAGTATCATTAGATCATGCAAGTGATAAGATTTTTATCATGGATAATGGTTGTTTATTGACATTATGAATATTAAAATATGATAGTCTGATTAAAAAATATAAAAAATGAAGCCATTAATTTTAACAATATCAGGGTATCTTCTGATTATGACATTTATAATTTTCGCGTTGTTGTTGTCTATATCTTTAGATTCAAGTTTATGGTATGATTGGATAGCACGAATGATACTGATCTTAGCGGTAATTTTAAACATTTTATGTTTTTTTATGAGTATTTCACTTATATTAAAAAGACATAAAATTTTGATGAATATTTTAGCTCTTATTCTTTCTATCACTTTCATAGTTATATCATATCCGGTAATTCTTGAAGAAATTTCAATTGTCACTAACTAATTTTTGCGTATTATAACAATCAGAGATTAAAAAAATTGCTTGACTAGTAAGTGATGTCCGAAGAGACAGCGAACTTCCACGCGCGCTACCTCTACCGGGGTTATCTGCAGGTGGTGGAATGTGACTTGACGGGGGAAACGCCGGATTCGTGCGCAGTTACATCTGGGACCCCTCGAAACCGGCGGCTGTGCGCATCCTGACAGTGACGGGCCGGGAAGCGAACGGGATGCTAAGTGAAGGAGCGTTTCTACTGCGTGCACGAGACGATGAAAAACTTTACCTCCCTCTTCGGGGAAGCGTATATGGTCGCCGTATTCTGTACGAATACCAGCCGTATGGCGGTCTGATCACGTCGGGAAGGCAATATGGGGGAAGAAAACGGGTTCCGCTTCTCGAGCGAATACATGGATGGCGAACTGGGGCTGGTCTATCACAGTTCTCATCGGTATCAATTCGTTTGATATCTTTGGAACGGCCTCATTCCTGTTGGAAACCTGCCAACGGGGATTGGAAAGAAATAGGATTCATGCAGAGTGAGTTCTGCAAATTTTGTTGAGGAAGTCTTTTGGAATTCTGTATGGGATTCAAGCTGCATCCGGTATGTTCCGGGTGCAGTTTTTGTGTAAACGGGTTGAGAAAGACTTGCCGTTATCCGCCTTCCGGGAAGAACGGAAAGCGGGAGCGCAGCCGGAAGAATTAATTTTTTCTTAACAAGAAGAAGAAGGAAGTTAACTACCCAGAATGGAATTTCCGGATATATTGGGGCAATGTTTTTACATTATATTAAACATCGCCGGTCCGTTCCGGGACTCCGTATCTGCCATAGCGGTTTTTCCGTGAAATTTTTTCAGATAAAAAAGAAAAACGGCATAGAATAATATTTTTGTTTCCATATATGTTGGAATGGTTTGAATTTAAATTTCATAAAATATCATGATGGAATCATTGTTGGGTTTTATCTTTTGTCTATTGAGCGGAATATTCTGTTTTTGGCTCTTTTTCAAATGCGTCGACTGGTTTGAAAAAATCTAAAACTGTGCCTGTCTATGTATACATTATTATTTGTGATTAGCTTAATTGTGTTCGGTTATTTGATGTATGTCTTGATCAAACCGGAAAAATTTTAACCAGCAAGATGATGAAAACAGAAATTCTAGGTGTTATTGCGCAAATCGTTCTTATGGTGGCTTTGAGCTATCCTCTGGGGAAATATATTGCCAAGGTTTACAAGAAGGAGAAAACATGGCTTGATTTCATGAAGCCTGTTGAAAGGCTGATGTTCCGCCTGTCCGGGATTAATCCGGAGGAAGAAATGAACTGGAAGCAGTTCCTGCGGGCTTTATTGACCGTAAATCTGTTCTGGTTCGTATGGGGGATGGTTCTTCTGGTCAGCCAGGGGTACCTGCCCCTCAATCCGGACGGCAACGTCGGACAGACGTGCCACCAGGCGTTCAATACATGCATTTCATTCATGGTGAATTGCAACCTCCAGCATTACAGCGGGGAGAGCGGTTTGACCTATTTTACGCAGTTGTTCGTGATTATGCTGTTCCAATTTATTACGGCAGCTACCGGCATGGCCGCAATGGCAGGGATCATGAACGCTCTCAGTAAGAAGACAACTAAAACGATTGGAAACTTCTGGGATTACCTCGTGTTGAGTTCTACCCGCATTTTGCTGCCTCTTTCTCTGGTGGTCGGATTCATCCTGATTACTCAGGGTACGCCGATGGGGTTTGACGGTAAAATGGAAGTGACAACCCTTGAGGGAGTGGAACAAACCATTTCCCAAGGGCCTGCCGCGGCTGTTGTGCCCATTAAACAGCTGGGAACGAATGGCGGCGGTTATTTCGGCGTTAATTCATCCCATCCGCTGGAAAATCCGACTTACCTTTCCAACATGGTCGAATGCTGGTCCATCCTGATTATTCCGATGGCGATGGTTCTGGCCTTTGGTTTTTATCTCAAGCGCAAGAAACTGGGATACAGTATTTACGGCGTGATGTTGCTTGCCTTTTTAATTGGCGTTTGCATTAACGTGTATCAGGAGATGAACGGCAATCCCCGCATAGAAGAGATGGGCATCGTCCAGGAAAGCGGGGCTATGGAAGGTAAGGAAATCCGGCTCGGATCCGCGGCTACAGCTTTGTGGAGCGTCGTTACGACAGTTACGTCAAATGGGTCCGTCAACGGGATGCATGATTCCACCATGCCTCTTTCAGGCATGATTCAGATGTTGAACATGCAGATTAATACGTGGTTTGGCGGCGTCGGGGTAGGGTGGATGAATTATTTCGCCTTCATGATTATAGCCGTGTTCATCAGCGGTCTGATGGTGGGTAGAACCCCCGAATTCCTGTGCAAGAAAGTAGAAGCCCGTGAAATGAAAATCGCTTCCATTGTGGCGTTGCTCCACCCGTTTGTGATTCTCGTCGGAACGGCTCTGGCTTGTTATCTGTTTGTTTACGCGCCGTCGTTTGTGGAAGGCGAAGGAGGGTGGGTCAATAATCCCGGCTTTCATGGATTGAGTGAATTCCTTTACGAGTATACTTCAAGTGCTGCCAATAACGGTTCCGGGTTTGAAGGGCTGGCCGATAATACCTGGTTCTGGAATTACTCATGCGGCATTGTCCTCATTCTGAGCCGTTTCATCCCGATCATCGGCCAGGTTGCCATCGCCGGGCTTCTGGCGGGCAAGAAGTATATTCCTGAGACGTCCGGAACGTTGAAGACGGATTCCGTAACGTTCAGCGCCATGACTTTTGCCGTGATTTTCATTGTTGCGGCTTTGTCCTTCTTCCCTGTCCATGCCTTAAGCACCATTGCCGAACATCTGAGTTTGTAAATTTAGGGTAGAATACGTTTACCACCAATAACATATTTACATATTTCCGTTCCAGTTTCTGGAATTGAAAAAGAAATCTACGATATGAAAAATTCCAATAATACTTCCCTGTTCCAAAGGGAACAGGTACGGGAAAGCTTGAAGCAGTCATTGATCAAGCTTCATCCGGGAATGATGATGAGGAACCCGATCATGTTTACCGTGGAAATCGCCACGATGATCATGCTTCTGGTAACCGTTTATTCCCTCTTCAGCGACGGACAAGGGGATTTCCTTTATAATTTCCTCGTTTTCGTCATTTTGTTCCTCACCCTTCTGTTCGCCAATTTTGCCGAAGCGATTGCGGAGGCCCGGGGAAAGGCGCAGGCCGACAGCCTGCGCAGGACGCGTGAGGAAACGCCGGCCAAGTTGATTGTCGATGGCACGGTTACCGTCATCAATAGTTCCCAGTTGAAAAAAGGGGATTATTTCGAATGTGTCGCGGGAGATATCATTCCCGCCGACGGGGAGGTTGTCGAAGGGCTGGCTTCCATTGACGAAAGCGCTATTACGGGGGAATCCGCTCCGGTTATCCGTGAGTCCGGCGGGGATAAGAGTTCCGTGACGGGCGGCACCAAAGTTCTGTCAGACCGTATCAAGGTGCTTGTCACCGCGCGTCCCGGAGAGAGTTTCCTTGATAAGATGATTGCTCTGGTTGAAGGCGCTTCCCGGCAGAAAACCCCTAACGAGATAGCGTTAACCATTTTGTTGGCTGTCTTTACCCTGGTTTTCCTTGTCGTCTGCATTACCTTGAAGCCGGCAGCCGATTATTCCGGAACGGAAATCAGCATTGCCGCCCTGATTTCCCTGTTCGTATGTCTCATTCCTACGACTATCGGCGGATTGCTTTCTGCGATCGGCATTGCCGGAATGAATCGTGCCTTGAGGGCCAATGTTATTACGAAGTCAGGGAAGGCTGTGGAGACGGCCGGGGACATCAGCACCCTCCTGCTTGATAAAACGGGTACGATTACGATTGGCAATCGGAAAGCGACGGGATTTTTCCCTGTCCAGGGTTTTGACAAGCAGGCTTTTGTTGAAGCCTGTCTGATGTCTTCCGTTTCAGACGATACTCCGGAAGGGAAATCGATTATCGAGCTTGGACATGAATACGGCGTCCATATGCGCAACCTTCATACGGAGGGGGCCCGCATGATTCAGTTCACGGCGGAGACGAAGTGTTCGGGCATTAATCTGAGCGATGGAACCGAAATCCGGAAAGGGGCTTTTGACACCATCCGCAAGATTGCCGAGGAAGCGGGAAATCCATTCCCCAAAGAAGCCGAGGAAATCATTGAAAGAGTGGCGGGCAATGGCGGCACTCCTCTTGTCGTCTGCATCAACAGGAAGGTTGTCGGCGTTATTGAGTTGCAGGATATCATCAAGCCGGGCATAGAAGAGCGCTTCGAACGCCTGCGCAAGATGGGAGTAAAGACGGTAATGGTGACGGGGGATAATCCGAGTACGGCCAGGTATATCGCTGAAAAAGCAGGCGTTGATGATTTCATCGCGGAAGCCAAGCCCGAAGATAAGTTGAGTTATATCAGGAAGGAGCAGGCTTCCGGCAAACTGGTTGCCATGATGGGGGACGGGACGAATGACGCTCCGGCTCTGGCGCAGGCCGATGTCGGCGTAGCCATGAACAGCGGAACCCAGGCCGCCAAGGAGGCCGGCAATATGGTTGACCTTGATAATGACCCCACCAAATTGATTGAGGTTGTAGAAATAGGCAAGCAGCTACTGATGACGCGCGGCACGTTGACGACGTTTTCCATTGCCAATGACGTCGCCAAGTACTTCGCGATTGTGCCTGCGCTGTTCATGATTGCGATTCCAGAACTTGCTGCGCTGAATATCATGCATCTGCATAGTCCGGAAAGTGCCATCCTGTCTGCGATTATTTTCAATGCAATCATTATCCCCATCCTGATTCCTCTGGCCTTGAGGGGCGTGGCGTACAAGCCCATTGGAGCCAGCGCTCTGCTGCTTCGCAACATCCTGATTTACGGAGTGGGCGGTCTGATTGCTCCCTTCATCGGAATCAAACTGATTGATATGGCTGTCGGCCTGTTTTTTTAACTGAAATAAATATATTGTTATGAGAAATTTAGTGAAATCATTGCGTCTTACACTTGTCTTTTGCGTCTTTTTCTCCATATGCTACATCCTAGTGCTGTGGATATTCGGATTGATTGCCGGCCCTGGCGGAGGAAATGCGGAAACCCTGGTTTTGAACGGGCGCGTGGTAGGCGCCGCCAATGTCGGGCAGCAATTCACGAAGGATATTTATTTCTGGGGCCGTCCGTCCCATGCGGGCGACGGTTATGACGCGTCCAGTTCATCCGGCAGCAATAAGGGGCCGACCAACGAAGAATATCTGGCCGACGTGAATATTCGGATAGATTCGTTCTTGAAGAAACATCCTTATTTGGAACGGAAGGATGTCCCTTCCGAAATGGTTACGGCCAGCGCTTCCGGCCTGGATCCGCATATCACTCCGGAGAGCGCCTATGTGCAGGTGAAGCGCGTTGCCAAGGCCCGCGGCATGGAGGAGGGGGCGGTGAGGTCTCTTGTCGATCAGGCCGTGGAAAAACCGCTGCTGGGCATGTTTGGCACGGAGAAGGTCAATGTGCTTAAGTTGAATATTGCTCTTGAGAAGGCTGATCCTTCAGGGAAGCATTAATTTCCTGATTGTTTAGGGCGGCAATGGCGATTCCGGATTTGGTGATAAATTGCCGCCTTGAAAAAATGAAATCAATTGCGGGCTTCATGTCATGGTAACGCCCGCAATTGATTTTCATTTTCAAAAGATTCTGTAAAATCAACAAGATGTTTTTAACCGCAGGAGCCGGGTGAATTTAATATGATTGACGGAAGTAACGGAGCAGAGCACTTTCTTGACCTGATACGGCGTTCTCGAAGGGGAAAGTTCAAGATTTACATTGGTATGATGGCCGGAGTAGGCAAGACGTACCGCATGCTGCAGGAAGCCCATGAATTGCTGAATAACGGCATTGATGTCAGAATCGGTTACGTTGAAACCCACGGGCGGCCCGGGACTGAAGCCATGCTCCGGGGGGTGCCCGTCATCCCGCGTAAAGTGGTTTTTTACAAAGGCAGGGAGATTGAAGAAATGGACCTGGACGCGATTCTTCAAGCCCGGCCCGAGTTGGTTATTGTTGACGAACTGGCTCATACCAATGTGGAAGGGAGCCGCCATCGCAAGAGATGGGAAGACGTGATGGAGCTGCTTGACGCCAATATTAATGTGATTTCCGCGATTAATATCCAGCACATCGAAAGCCTGAGCGGCGAAGTGAAGGAGATTACGGGGATTGAGATGAAGGAACGGGTTCCCGACAGGATTTTGCAGGAGGCGGACGAAGTGGTGAATATCGACCTGACGTCCGAGGAATTGATCGGCCGCCTCAAGGCCGGCAAGATTTACCGGCCTGAAAAAATCCAGATTGCCCTGGATAATTTTTTCAGAACGGAAAATATTCTTCAGCTGCGTGAACTGGCATTGAAGGAAGTTGCTTTCCGAGTGGAGAAAAAAGTGGAAACGGAAGTATTCCCGGCAGTTTCTTCCGCCAGAAGGGAAAAGATTCTGGCCTGCATCAGCAGCAATGAACAGACGCCCCGGCGCATCATCCGAAAAGCATACCGGATTTCCTCGCGTTACAGTACGTCGTTTATCGCCCTTTACGTCCAGACGCCAAGGGAGTCCCCCGACCGCATCAATCTGGCATCCCAGCGCCATTTGCTTAATCATTTCAAGCTGGTGGCCGAACTGGGAGGGACGGTGAAGCAGGTGAGTGCGGAAGACATACCCCAGGCGATCATCGCAACGTGCAGGGAATATCATATTACGGCTATTTGCATGGGGCATCCCGCATTCAAAATGCCCGGAGCCATGTTCAAGATACTGGGATATAAACAATTTCTGCGTGTCTTGTCGGAGATGAAGATAGATTTAATCATCATTGCATAAAAAACAGCGGTAAATTTGAAAATAAGGCCGGAGCCGGTTCTTTTCACAGGAAGCAGGCGATGAGATTATCATGCTTGTCTTCCCTGAGCGGAACGGATTGTTGCCGGCAGTTTCCGTTATAGCCTCCCCGGGGGCGTTTTCCGTTACCATTCCCGGGCGGGGCGGCCCCTTTTATTTTTTCCGTCTGGTTGTCTGAAAAACAGTCCAATGTTCCGGTCCGCCGCATCTCCGGCAGCACCTTTGTTGAAAAAGAATGTAGAATTCCCGGAGGAGCAGCATTCTTAAAAGTGAAACGATAACGTTCCGTCTTCCATAGAGGAGCGGCGGTTATCATAAACAGAAGGAACAGTTATGAGCATCAATTTGCAAAAAGTCATTATCGCCGTATGTGCGGCCGCAACGGTCAGTGCGGGATTCGCAGCCCGCACCGAGGGGGCCAAACTGCACCGATTCAGCACTACTATCGAAAAAGAGAGGCCGCAGTTGAATGAAGAAACGAAACGGTTGATTGCTTCCTATCGCCGGAATCCGTCCGAGGCTAATCGGTCGGCTTTGAGGAAACAGGTCGGGATTAATTACGACAAGGTCCTTGACCGAAAAAAGGCGAAGCTTGAAGAATTGAAACGAACGGCCCGGCATGCGTCCAAGATACAGGAAATGCAGGAGATCGTGGATGAAATGGTTCAAAACAGGGAAGCGCGCATCGACCAAAGCATGCGGCGTTTCAGTGATCCGCGATTCAGACCAGGTGCCCGCTATGCAGATGGCGGGTATTTGCCGGTGCTCGGAGCTTCCTGGAATGTATCAATTGCATATACTCCGGTTACCAATGAGGATTATGCCCAATTCCTGAAGGCAACGGGAAGGAAGGCTCCTAAGGATTGGGATAATGGCGTCATGCCTGCCGGCAAAGGGAGGCATCCCGTGGTGAATGTTTCCTATGACGACGCTTCTGCCTATTGCCAATGGTTGTCGCTCCAGGATGGGAAAGCCGTTTACCGCCTGCCGACTGAAGAGGAGTGGGAGTTTGCCGCCGGGCATATGCCCAAGGATGCGGATTTTAATTGCGGCGAGAGAAACGGGACATCTCCCGTGGACGCCCATGCCGCGACATCCGGCGCCTGCGGAGCGATTGATATGTGGGGCAATTGCTGGGAATGGACTTCTTCTTCAGTTGAAGTTTCCAAGGCCGTGGCACACGGTAAAACGGTCATGGCGGTGAAGGGCGGTTCCTGGCGTTCGCCGCGGACGAGCTGCAGGACTGAGCGGAAAGGAGAAGGAAGGGAATCTTCTTTCGCTTTCAGTGATGTCGGTTTCCGGGTCGTCCGCGAAGGTTGAGGGGGGATTCCATGCGTTTCAGTTTCTTACAGGCAATAGAATCTGGCTGGCAGACCTGATGGAAATTCCGGCCGAATTGGTAGATTTCCCTAAGGAACTGCATTCTTGAAAAGTGAAACGATACCGTTTCAGAAAAAATATCAACCCTCATTGATTATCATGAACAAGCTCATCATTCCTGCAATTATTGGAATATTCGGTCTGGCTCCCGGTACGGTTACTGCCAACGCGGCGGAATCAACAACAGCCTCCTTTTCTGTTCAAATACTGAAAAAGAAACCGAAGGCGTTGAAGTACGGCCTGAAACACGGCCTCAAGAAAGGTTTGAAACACGGTCTGAAAAAAGGCAGGATAAACGGCGGTAAAAAATAGTCGCCGCCATCTTATCTGTTGCCGGGCCTGCAGCCCGGCAGCGTTTTCCCATCAATGAGGACGTTTTATCACCTGTAGGGCGGAAACATATCTGACTTCCGTACAGCTTTGATACATTGCCCATCATGTCTTAAAAAGTCAACATATTGAGAAGAAAGGCGTTTTATGGTAAAATGGTTGTTGTGCGGAGCCGCCATGATTTCCGGCATCGTGATCGCGGCTGAGCTGGAAAATCGTTCATTCCAGTTTGGAAATTTTGAGGTGATTGCTGTTCAGGATGCTCTTTCAGCGATGCGGTTCGAATTATTCCCGGGTATGCCGGAAGAGGAGTTCCTCCGCTTAACCGGAGGCGGGAGGGTTCCTTCTTCCGTGAATGTTTTCCTGTTGAAACGCGGCGACGGAAAAATCATTCTGGTGGACGCAGGGAACGGAGGAAAACGGGGCGGGATGCTCCGTAAACTTGAACAGAGCGGCGTTTTTCCGGAGAGCGTCGATTTCATTTTGCTCACCCATATGCACGGCGACCACATCGGGGGATTGCTTGGGAAACATGGCGAAGCCGTTTTTTCCAGAGCCCTCGTCTATGTTTCCATGCAGGAATGGGAATTTTGGCAAAATGGTACGGCCGGACCACAGGGAAAACAGGTCCGGAAGGTGTTGCATGCTTACGGCAGCCGGGTGAGAACATTCCGGTTTGGAGAAGAAGTTCTGCCCGGCATCAAGGCGCTTGACGCTTCCGGGCATACACCCGGGCATACCGTTTTTGAGACTGATTCCCTGCTGATTGTCGGAGATTTGCTTCATGCTGCCGCGCTCCAGATTCCGCGTCCGGAGGTTTGCACGATTTACGATATGAATCCGTCCGGAGCGGTTCAGGCCCGGCGGCGCTTTTATGAGTTTGCGGCTTCTTCCTCGAAGCCGGTCGCCGGAATGCACCTGCCGTATCCCGGAATCGGCCGGATAGGAAGGAGTGCGGCGGGATATGTCTATCTGCCCGGAAAATGAGAAAGGATCAAAAAGACACGGTACAATGACGCAAGCAGAAACAGCATGCCCGGATGCCTGGGGAAGCCATTTCCTTGAATACCGGGGAAGGCTTCTTGCCCTGGCCCGGAGGAATTTGAATCCGGTTCTTGCCCGGCGCGTTTCGGCGGAAGATGTGGTTCAGGAGGTTCTGCTGGCAGCCTGCGGGAAAATGGCTTTTTTTGAAAACAATCCGGAGATTCCTGTCTATTTCAAACTGCGGACGATTCTGTTCTAGACCCTTACAGCTATGGAAAGGAAGCATCTGCAATGTCTCAAGAGAGACGCCTGCAGGGAAGTGAATGTGACGGATGACGGCGTGGGGTCCACTGCCCGGTTGGATTGGAACCGGTTTGCAGATACCGTGACCGGGCCTCTTACCCGTGCCGTCAGGGAGGATCGTTATACATTGCTCCGGAAAGCGGTCGAGGCGCTGCCCGAAAACGATCGGCAGATTCTTGAACTTCGCCATTTTGACGACATGTCCAATGCGGATTGTGCCGAAGTCCTGCATATTGGGCCGAAAGCCGCAAGCATCCGCTATGTGCGGGCGCTGCAGCGGCTTCGGAAGCAGCTGATGGAGTTAACCGAGTTTCAGCCATGAAGGGGAAGATTTCTCTGGAAGATCTGGTTGAACAATTCCTGGATCAGTGCCGTTCCGGCAATGTTCCCGATATTCAGGATTTTGCCGGGGCACATCCGGAGTTTGCTTCCGAGTTGCTGGCTCTTCTTCCGCTTGTGATGGAGATGGAAGATTGGAGCGTTGAAAAAAAACAGGGAATTATGCCTCCGGTTCACGATTTTCCCGATTTGGAGGGGGACGATTACCGGCTGATTCGGAGACTAGGCAGCGGCGGTATGGGGGTGGTATTTGAAGCGCTGCAATTGTCCCTCAACCGGAAAGTGGCCGTCAAGCTGTTGTCTCCGTTGCTGTTGCAGGATGCCGCCCAACGCATCCAGTTTGAGCATGAGGCGCATGTGATTGCCAGGCTTCATCATCCCAATATTGTCAGAATTTTCAGTGCCGCGTGCCGTCCGGGATGTTGTTATTATGCGATGGAGTTGATAGAAGGCAAGAGTCTGGACGGATGTGAATTCAGTAATCCGTATGAGATAGCCCGTATTGGCCTCCAGGCCGCCAGGGCGATTGCGTACGCCCACCGCTGCGGCATTCTGCACCGCGATATCAAACTGGCGAACCTGTTGCTGGATGAAGCGGGGGAAGTACACGTCAGCGATTTTGGACTTGCTTTTCTGCTTCAGGGGAGAAATGAAGCTATTGAGAAGGAAGGAGCTCAGAGCGGAACGCTGCGGTATATGTCCCCGGAGCGGCTGGTGCATGGAGTCAATACCTTTTCCTGCGATCAGTATGCGTTTGGGGTAACGCTTTATGAGCTTGTTGCAAAATCCCCGCCGTTTCCGGGGCTAGCTCCTGAAGAATTGATGGAACGGATTTGCAGGGAACCGGTTCCGCCGTTGAAGTGCAGCGAACCCGACTTGGCCGCGATTATTAACAAGTGCGTCAGTTTCCGCCCGGAGTCGCGTTATCGAAGCATGGACGAACTTTCTGAAGATTTGCTGCATTTTTTGAATCATGAACCGGTCGGGGCCTCATCCCCGTCTCCGTCCAGGCGGTTGCAGCTGTGGATGAAACGTAAACCGGCTGTTGCCGTATTGTCTTTGGCTGCGGCCCTGTGTGCGGCCGCTTTCGTTGTCGCGTTGGCCGCCGGTTATCTGCAGACGGCGTCTGCGCTGAAACTGGCGGAAAACAATGCCGCAGTTGCCGATGCGGCTTTGTCACAAGTGTTCACCCGTATTGCGGAGCAGCCCCCTTCACAGAAAAATACGCAGCTGCTTTCAGCTTTGCTGCCCTATTACAGGATGATCGCCAGAGGAAAAAATCTGCCGGAGTCAAAGGTTTGCGAGGCCGATGCCGTCATCGGGGAATGCGCACTGCGCACCGGGAGTTATGCTCTTGCGGAAGAAGCGTTCCTCAACATGATGAAATTCAGGAAAGACGCTTTTCCCGTCAACCAGTTGGCGACGGCTTTGAAAAAACAGGGTAAAGATAAAGAGGCAACGGAACTTTTCCGGCAGGTGGCCGACCGCTTTGCGATGTCGGAGCGGGCGGAGGATCGGTTTGAAACGGTCCGCGCGTTGCTGGCTTTGTCCGGTTCTCTGGAGAGTGTTGAGCGTTCCCGGGCGTTCGGAATGTTGGAAACATTGTTGGAGGATGATCCTGACCATCCTGAATACCGTTTTCAATACGCACAGCTTTTGGCCGGAAATCCCCGCCTTTTCCGGGAGAGACGCATTCCCGGCATTGAACCGAATGCAGCCGTGCTGCTCCTCCAGCTTGCCGACGCCCATCCGGAACGGCCGGAATACGGCCTGGCGCTGGTAGAGCTGATGCTGAAGAAACTCCGGTATGCCAGGAATTTCCGGGAACATAACCAGAGGGAACTTGCCGATACGGTGAATCTTTCCGAAAGGCTTCTCGGGCGTTGGCCGAATGATCCGCAGATTATTTCCGGCATGGTCCGGCTGCATACACGGTATATTGGGGCCCTGCGACGCGAAGGAAAAGATGCCTGGGCCCGAAGGAAAAGCGACCGCCTGCAGGGCATCCTGGAAGTTCTTTTTTACAATCCCGAGATTTCCGATGCCGTGAAAGAAAGCCTGATCCGCCTCCAGCTTCAACGTTTGAAACTGTTACGGCATGACGGCCGGAGTTATGAAGGAGAGGATCTGCGGAAAAAAATCAGCCGGGAGCTGGGCTTTTACCACGGACCGATGCTCCGGGTGTTCCGGGAGGAGTTGGATAAAGCCGGGCCGGATGATGAATCCTCCGTAGGGAAGAGTGAAGATTCCATTTTTTTTGAACGCACCAAGCAAGGTTTGTAAATTGTCCGCTTACCGGCACTCAGCAATTTGTTGTGCGAGGGGGAAAGGAAAGCGTCCCGTTCCGAGCGGCGCTGTTGCAGAAGAAGGCGGGTATTTGCTTCTGTTGCAGGCGGAGTGTCAGATGCGTTTCTGATGCATCTTTGTTTTCCGAGCCAGTTTTTTGTTCCAAGGCGCTTCCTGAGATAAATTGCTGTATTCTCTTGTTGACTTCCAGTTGGTGGAACCCATATGCTCGGATTATATATCAAAATTTCAACCATCAACGTTTAATGAGCATGTATAAACACTATTCTGACGGTCGCCGCCGCTTTCTCAAAATGTCCGCCTTATTCGGTACGGCTGCGCTGATTTCTCCGGCCATTGCCCGGGCAGAGGGCGGGGATGCCGATTCTCCGGAAAACGGCGGCTTTGCCGCCTCCCGGAGCCGGACGCTTGGCAAGGGCTCCTGTGCCTTGGAAGCTTCTCCCCTTGGCTTCGGAGTCATGGGAATGACCTACAACCGCAGCCAGTCTCCCTCGCGTGAGCAGTGCATCCGGCTTCTTCATGAGGCCGTGGAGCGCGGAGTGACTCTTTTTGATACGGCCATCATTTACGGGCCCCTGAGCAATGAACTTCTGGCCGGGGAAGCTCTTTCCCCCTTCAGGGGGAAGATCAGCGTCACTACCAAGTTCGGGCACGAAGTTATTAACGGAAAGGGGACAGGCCGCCAGGACAGCCGCCCGGAAACCATCCGGCGCTACTGCGACGAGTCGCTGAGCCGTTTGAAGGTGGACGCTATTGAATTATTCTACCAGCACCGCTTTGATCCCAGGGTTCCCGTTGAAGATGTAGCGGGAACCATCTCCGAACTGGTCAAGGAAGGCAAGGTGCGGCGCTGGGGCATGTGCGAAGTCACTCCCGGTACAATTCGCAAGGCCCACGCCGTCCATCCCCTGACAGCCATTCAGAGTGAATACCATCTCATGCACCGGGATGTTGAAAACAATGGCGTTCTGGATGTCTGCCGTGAACTGGGTATAGGCTTTGTCCCTTACAGCCCGCTCAACAGGGGATTCCTGGGGGGCTGCATCAATGAATACACGCAATTTGACCCGAACAACGACAACCGCCAGACCCTGCCGCGTTTCACGCCGGAGGCCATGAGAGCCAATATGCGTATTGTCAACATTCTGCAACAGTTTGGGAGGACGCGCGGCATGACTTCCTCCCAGGTTGCCCTGGGATGGCTGCTGCAAAAGGCTCCTTATATCGTACCCATTCCCGGCACCACTAAACTGTCCCATCTGGAAGAAAACCTGCACACGCTTGATTTTACCTGCTCTCCGCAGGAGTGGGCGGAACTGGAGAACGCCGTAGCCTCCATACCCGTGACCGGAGCACGCTACAACGCGGAACAGCAAAGGCAAGTAGGGCATTGACCCGATTTGTTTGCCGGGATAAACGGCAATCGCAACGGCGGCCTCCGCAGAACGTTCGTCAGGCGTTCCATACTATCCGGAATTCCTTGTTGATTCCGTTTTTACGGATTGTCTGAAAAACATTTCCTTCTGAAAGCATTCTGCCGGAAGAAGGGGATGTGTTGTTACGTGAAGCGAGTAGCCTCCATTTGCCCCTCCCGGCAGCAGGCCCAGGCGTCAGCACCTTCTTCAAATTTTTTGTTTCAGGAAGGAATCCATCCATTCCGGGTTCACCTGTGGCAGAGGTTCGCCTTTGTCATATGCCTCGCAGCACTGGCCGATATACTCCATTTTGATTTTGGAGTATTTCAGGCATTTTTTCAGTTCCCGAATGCGCGTTTTCATGGCCTGATGCCCTTCCTGCAACATGCGGTAACGTTCGCGCAATGTCGAATTACCTTGGCGAACCAGGTGAAAAAAGCGTTTGATCTCCTTGAGTTCCAATCCAGAATGCTTAAGGCAAACCAGCCCCAGAAGTTCTTCCATTTCCTTGCGGTGGAAGACACGGCATCCCGCCCCGTTTCTCGGGATGTCCAGGATTCCTTCTTCTTCAAAAAAACGCAGATTGGACGGCGTGATGCCTGTCAATTCCGAGACTTCCGAAATGGAAAGGCACATGTCTTTCTGTTCTCCAAGTTCTGATGCGTCTTGCATGAAGACACTATGGCTTTTTCTTAGGCTGCGGGAAACGACAATTTCCGTGTATGGGCGGGGAAGCCGGTTATTATTGCCTTTTTAAGGTACATGGCATTCATTTTCTCAAACTGCATGCGGCCTTCCGTTTTTTCTGGAGTTTCCAGCAGTGCTGTTCCGGTTCCGGTGTATTTCTCATATTCCTTTACATCAAAGGTTCCGGGGGATATGGTCCCCGCGTTTTTCAGCAAGGCAATGATTCTTTTCAACTGTGATTACAGTGAAGGCGCCCATGCGGATATTCTCCGCAGAATGGCGGAAACGAATATGGAGCAGACTGCCGGTTACGGGGAGGACCCCTATTGCGACCAGGCCCGGAAGCTGATTGCCGGCTTGTGCGGCAGAACGGATCTGGATATCCATTTCCTTATCGGCGGGACCCAGACCAATTTTACGGTAATTGCGGCGGCGCTGCGCCCCCATCAATGCGTGCTGTGCGCGGACACGGGCCATATCAATGTGCACGAGTCGGGAGCCGTTGAGGCTTT
>UMES01001486.1_pt1 | contig 74222 bp, 65 predicted proteins | sample 1964791 | NCBI WGS metagenome assembly UMES01 (sample SAMEA4836024, study PRJEB28245) | human gut metagenome | biome: gut microbiome; material: fecal sample | place: Denmark | collected 2008
TAGGGCAACACAATCCGTCGAATTATTTTGCGCTTACCTTACGATGAAAAGTTACCCAGAATTTATGCGCTTACAAAAAAGAAGCCCACCAGCGTACCATGTAGGATTCTACACAGTGCACCAGTGGGCAAATCTTTATTTTAACAGATCTGATAAACTATATTCACCTTTAGGAATATTTGCAGTTCTACGATACTCTTTTATTGCATTAACTAATGTCTGTGGATTACTAAAATAATCTTTCACAAAATCATACGATTTCACATTATGCATACGAAGATCTGCTTTACAGAATTCACTAGGTTTCTTTCCTGAACGCTTAAATCGCTCATAAGCTCCTTGTTAAGTTCGCTGCAAACATTAACACGGCCATCACGTTCTCGATGCACTCCGTTGTCAGCTTCTGTTCGCCATTTTCTATTTTCCAAATCCCCCAGCCCCCCATAACATTGGACAACGGGTTCATCCACAGATTACGGTTTAACAGAGTTCTGAACAGGATCATCGATGTCACGAAAACCAGTAAGAACATCTTCCGAAAGAACACGCTCTCTTTAAATTTCTGATACCAAGTCACTATGGCGCTCTTCCATCCTTTGCCTGCTGCGTTAGGCTCATACGCATACAGATAGAAAAACATGGCCAAAAAGGAAAGAAGAAGCGAAAAGCCAAACGGCTCATATAGCGCAGTCAGGATGTTTGTGAGGATCTTCCCGAATAAATCAATAGTTTCTTTTATCATTGTTTAGAGATCACTGAACAGGTCAGCCTTGTACACGCCGTTTTCCAGCATTTTCTTGAAGCTGTCCTTTACAGCTGCGACATCCTCATGATATGTCATACCATACCAAGTGTCATTGGTTCTCAGAACCTTTACAGACATCTTTCCCTGCTCCAGCAATTCACCGATAAAGATGGGAATTAGGTATTCTGCTTTCAGAGGATTACCCGGGACCTCTTTCTTAAAGAACTCCTTAAAGCCATATTCCAGCACATCCAAAAACTCCGGTGTCAAGCCCCACATATTCATGGAAACCAGAGAATTCACATCGACAGCTACGCCGTCTGTTTCTGCCCCAGTTGCAGTTTTTACAATATTCTTGGTTTCCACAACCTCAGTCAAATTGTTCTGGTCGTCCATCTTGCAAACACCACGGGTTACACCGCCATTATCGGACAGAGTATTCTTCAGCACGAAGCCAGCCATACAGGACTTTCCGCCATTCACCAGATACTCATGGACAGCCTTAAAGCCCTCCTTGCCGTAGTAATCGTCTGCATTGATCACAATAAACGGTGTATCAAGAACTTTCTTTGCAGCAAGTACAGCCTGACCGGTTCCCCATGGCTTTGTACGGCCTTCCGGCAGAGTTCCCGGAATATCGTTAATATTCTGGAAAGCGTAGTCTACAGTTACATTGTGAGCGGAGCAAATAGAGGTAATACGATCACCGATGACCTCTTTGAATTCTTTCTCGATATCCTTGCGGATGATAAATACTACATGGTTGAAACCCGCCTCAATCGCATCATGAATCGAGTAATCCATGATGATATGTCCAGCATCATCCACCGGCTCCAACTGCTTGATTCCTGTTCCGAAGCGGCTACCGATACCGGCCGCCATGATAAGCAATGTTGTTTTCATAATCTCTCCTTACTTTCTTAAGAGGGGCAGGCCCCAACAATTACTGCAACTATTGTCAACCATCTGCCGTATTTTTATACGCCCACCATCCGCCGCGTGAAGGCTGTTGATTAGGATGGCAACCGCCCATTGGACGGCAATATTTAAAACTGTGCGTAGATAAACGCAGAATCACCAACGTACATAAACGCGATGATTAGGAATATCCAGGTAAACAGGATAAACTGTCCTTTGAATGTATCCAGATCCAATTTCACTTCAAAAGCATGGCCATTGTTTTTAATCGCACCAAGAATATGTACAACTGCGATAATCACAAAATAAATCACAACATATACATTTATATAAGTGATACCCGTCATGCGGAACAACCCAGACAGCACTTCCATTGCCTGTCCCATATCGGTCGCACGGAATACCACCCATAACAACGCTACGAAAATACAGTTCCCCACAATACAGATAAAGCTTACAGCTAGATTTGTTCTCTTATCCGCCTTACCTTTTATATCTCGAAATATCTTATGGACTGCAGATCCGACACCGTGTAGCACCCCCCAAACAATAAAAGTCCAATTTGCACCGTGCCAGATACCACTGAGCAGCATGGTCACAAACAAATTACGGTATGTCTTTCCCTTACCTGCTCTGCCTCCGCCAAGAGGAATATAAACATAATCCCTAAACCAGCTGGACAGACTAATATGCCATCTGCGCCAAAAATCCGACGGATTCTTGGCAAGATACGGAAGATCAAAATTCTTTCCCAAATCAAAATCCAGAACTTTAGCAATGCCGATCGCCATGTCGGAATATCCAGAAAAATCACAGTAAATTTGAAGTGAGTATCCAATAATAGCCCAAAAGATACTGATGTTATTATAGGCTAAAGGAGCACTGTACACCGCATTAACAGCAACACCAATACGATCTGCAAAAACAACTTTCTTGGTCAAACCAAGCACAAACAGTTGGATGCCCTCGTATACGTTTGACTTCTTGATTCGGTGTACTCGATCAAGCTGAGGCAGGAAATCATGAGCCTTTACAATCGGCCCAGATGTGATCTGCGGGAAAAAGGAAATATATGTAGCCAACTTAATGAAATCTTTTTCGGCAGAAATCGTTTCCTTCTTTACATCAAACATATAGCTCATTGCTTGGAACAGGTAAAACGAAATGCCTAGTGGTAGAATGATTTGCAGTGTATGTATACCACTGATATTAAAAGCCTCGCAGAATGAATCAATAAAGAAATTCAGATATTTACAAATTCCCAGTACGCCTAAACAAGTCACCACAGGAATCGTTATAAATATCCTGTTCTGATTAGTTTCATACAGATTCGCACCAAAATAGCAAATCAGAATAACGGCTGCCAACAAGAGTAGAAAACGCACATCCCAATAACCGTAAAAAACAATATTGGCTAACAAAAAAACAATATGCTGCTTTTTGCAGTCCTTCACTAAGTGCGTCAACATAATTAGGACAGCAAAAAACAAAGCAAATGTCAACGAATAGAATATCATTTGCAATCCACCTCCTCTAAATAGTCTATAATAGCATCAGCCATAATTTTATGACCAACTTCATTTAAATGACCATTTCCTGGAGTAGTATTTGCAAAACCATACGGAAGCTCATGATATTTGTTATAGTGTTCTAAAAATGCATCACCGGTATCGATAAAATCAATACCCACATGTTCACACTCTTCTTTGAAAATTTCAAGAGTTTGACTTCTGATAAGCTTAAGTGTCCCGTCAGTCTGTATCTTTGTTGTTGGATGATATATAAAAACAATCGGCCCATCGAAACACGAACGCATCAATGATAAACCATCTGTTATTACAGTACGATATTCTTCCTCATTAATACTATTATCCCCCACCCCCCCACTAGAATTTAGCTTTTGTGATGTTTCTATATGATTTTTAATCATCGCAATTAACGGGAGATACTCTTTAAGCATGTTCTTCGCTCTTTTGACACTACTCTGCGAGGCAAAGATATCTATCGCAGTTTTTGTGTCAATGTCATCTGCCAAAATCAAAGAATTTCTTAAATCATCTATTGAATAATCCGTACTCATTATTTCAATCGTCACACAATTTGCTTTAGGATAGTTTTCAATAGCCGATTGAAAATGGTTTATGATAGACGGTAAAAAATGACCATCACAGGCAATATTAAATGCTCTCAACTCTTCTTTATCATCAACAAGCATATTATTCACAATAGTTGAATATCTATTTGAAATTGTTACCTCTTTGCCTTGAGAATGTGATGCCCCCATCATCAAAATATATTCATCCGCTAGTGCATAATTTTGATTTGTAAAACCATAGGAATCTATTTTAGATATACTATATCCCTCTGTTCCATGAATTAACATAGCATTTGGATTTCTTACCGCAAGACTTGCTCCATTCGGTGTGTCAATCCATGCAACCGGTCTCTCATAGGCAAACATTATACCATTCACTACGAAAAAAGCTAATATGAATGCTACACACGCCGATATTATTTTTTTCATCCATCTGTCCCTTTCTTTGATTTCTATTTACTGCCATAATTGCAAAACAGTTGAGTTCATATTACTACTAGCATATTCCATACTATTTCTGTCATTATTTATATTGATATCATTTACTCTTTACCTTTCCCACAACATATGGAAAATACCGCCAATAATAAATATTTCAATGGGGAACACAATCACTGTACAGATTTTTCTCGCATATTGGCTGAACTCACCATGCCCATTATAATTGAAAGAGCACCTACGTATTCAACTGTGCAGAGTCGTAAATAAACGCACTCTACTTTGCACAGGAACACAAAGGACTCGAAGGCGTAAAAAGAACCGGGGCAATGTAACTGGCATTCATGCCGAACCTGAGCTTGGCCAGATCTATGAATTTGAGACAAGGTATGACGAGATTCTGAAAAGGGCAACAGACGAATACGTGCTGCCCAGTAAATACTACCGAGATGGTCTTAATAAAGTTCTTGCCGTTCAAACCGAACCCCAAGCAATTCGGACAATAAAAACCTTCTCCAGCGTTTGGTTGACAGCCAGCTCGCCTTCCAATTTAGTCTGACCTTATACTACATTAAACGCTTGCAGTCCAACTTCTTGCAGATGTCTGCAATGTTCTAAGTGCTACCAGCATTGATGACACAAACTTTCGCTGCTTTATCGTCATCCTTTGACATATCCACCGCAATCCATGTTACACAGAGAATTGTGGTATCTTGATTTACTTCTGCGTTCCTTGATCAGACCCCAATATTTGTCGTTACTTTCTTTTTGTTATCTTTTTAATTAAGAACAACTTTTCATCCCTATTACACATAATTAAAACATGTATAATTAAACCGCTAATACACATAATAATTGCACTTACTATTAATCCAATCCAACCGCTAGGCCGGATGACTCTAGCAATTCCTATAAATCCACCCACCATTATAGCTGCTGATATCAAATGTTTAAAAATCACTTTATAATACACTTTTACACTGATTTTCAAATTATAAGCTGCATATACTGGGTTGAAAAACAAGTTAATACAAAGCATTATTACAGTTGTTGTTGAAACTATTGCATACACGCCCATTTGTGTATATTTGAGCAAAACATACATTGATACAACATTTAAAAAGCCACCTGCAATTGTTATCCAACACGGCAATTTATTCTTTAAAGTTAACGTATAAACATAATATATAGGACGCATTACACCTGCTGTAACACTTCCTAACACAGTTACAATCGTCAACATATGAAGCAATTTCGTATCTTCTGAGGGCAACCACAATTTATAATATAATCCTCCTAATGCAACAAATCCAGCAAATGCAACATTAGAAAAATATCCACATATTCTCATGGCTTTTTTCTGTTCATTAATAAATATATTTACATCGCCACTCGCATATGCCTTTATCAAGTTAGGCTGAAAAGGCTGATAAACAACCTCATATAACATTGAAAACATAGTTCCAATAGTCTTTACAACTGCTATTTGTCCAGTTGCCACACCATTTAAAAATAGATTCGAAATAATTAAATCCAACCCACTATTTAGTTCATTTCCCAAAGAATTTAATGAATTCCAAATTCCATTTCCTACAAGATTTTTAAGTTTTGAAACTGAAAAAAAATCTTTGTTAAAGACCAATTCAGGAACTAGTTTTTTTGATAATATATAAGTACATATAAAAGTAACAACTGATGCAGCTAAAGATCCCATTCCAACAAACCATACATTAGGAGTACAGTTTATAAACAATATAACCATCACACCAGCATCAACAAGATACGCAATAATTTTAATAATACCAGTAATATCTAATCTATTTTTAATATAGGCTGCCGTTGTAAATGGGGTTGTTGCTGTTGTTAGCACAAAATTAAGAAATACAATTAAAAACAACAACTTGACGGAGAATATTAAGTTTTGCGGAACATTCAATAATAAATCAATTTTAGTTATTAAAAGCAAAGCCGATATAAAAATCACTCCGGCTAGTGCAACACATGCAATAACCGATGTTGAATAGTATTCATTTGCTTCCTGCATTTTCCTTTCGTGATATGATACCGAAATATATCGCACTACAAAACTTGTAATTGCAATTGTTGCTATTTGAGCATAATTAACAAAGTTTTTTGCAAGAGAAACAAAACCATAAGCTTCTATTCCTATATTATCTGTAATATATGGTGTCAGCAAAAAATTAATTAAATAACTAATAAATACTCCTAGTCCTGAAACAATTATTGCTGTTGCTATACGCAAATTATTCTTGTTCATCCTTATTATTACCCTTCATTTTCTTTAGTTGTTTCTGGATATTTGTATATTATATATAGAAATATCCATGTCGCAAATACGCTTAATATTGATTCAAACATCATATCAATCATAATCGAAAGTAACATCAATAATTTCATATTGCCAATATTTTTCTCAAATTTTCGAGTACTATTTGCCAACCAAATTATTATAAGAGCCACTAACAAAAAAAGAATAACTCCACCTTGAAATAAAGTATTAAGCCATTGATTATGTGCACTTGTAAAAAACTTATTTCCTAATATAGATCCCACTGTACTACCCGACAGCTGTCCCCACCCCCAAATAGGTTTTTGTGCAATCAAAACCGGCATCTGTATCCATATCTTGGTTCTACCGGAAAACGTCAAATCCTTTCCAAATAGCTTTACCACAATGGAACTTATAAATGGAAGAGAACCCATAAATATCAAAATTTGTACACTACAATAAGCTAGCATCACACCCCAAGCATTTATTCGTGATAAATTTTTACTTGTATTTCTCATTCCATACCATGCTGCAACAATTGCAACAATTGTTGCAATTGTTGAGGTTGATGATTTTGTTCCAATCATCGCCAAAAGAGAGATAGAACAAATAGCATATATTATAACTCTGTTCCCTCTATTTTTTTCAAGAGCAAGTTTCCATACACTCAAAATTATAGCTATAAAATACCAATAACATCTGTTATTTTTATTTCCTAAAATCCATTGCGCAGCAGATGTAGATGTCCACTCATTCCAAACTGTTACAGATTGATATAAGCCATCTGGATATAAAACAATCGATATAAAATCCAATATAATATAAACACCAACTACAAATAACAATCCATTAATTGCTATCCTGGCCGAATAATTAATTTGAAAATCTAATACACATAAAAAAACCACCATCTTAGCAACGCTAATAATCAAATGTATATCTGCCATATCCGTACCACTAATAAAAGTTATTACTGTCAAATATATATAATACAGGCTAAAAGCACATATAAATCTATTGGGAATTATTCTATTTCTAAGAACAATCAACATTGCCCATATAAAAAATGCATTATCCAATAAGTTTGTAAAAGAAGATTCAAAATATGTAGGCACAAGCATTACAGCAGCGTATATCACAAACCAAATTCCTCGTTTTGATACTTTTAGGCTCATCTTTTGCCATCTCCTTTCACTATCAAAGCTTTATAATACATTCCACATTGCGTCACGCGTTGCTTCGTATGAAAACTTCTTCACAAACAAATCGAATACTTCCTGATTATATTTCAACGGTTTTTCTTTACTCATTTCATTGAGTTTTTTAATCCACTCATTTTCATCATTAGTTTTAAAAATAAATCTGTTTTGGATTGTTGAATCCATTTCTTGCCAAAAGCCCTCTAAGCCTTCATCAGTTGCTACAATGCTCTTACCATAGGAAAGCGCTTCAACAGTTTTTGTCTTCATTCCACCACCATCAAATAAAGGAGCAATTATTACATCAGCCCCCATATAATATGGTGCAAGCGAATCAACACTACCATAAATTCTAATACGACAATCTGTTAGTTCTTTTTTAAGAATTTCGGTTCCCCGACCAACAATATTTATTATAATGTTATTATTTAACTTCGGCAAAACATTTTTATAAAACCACTTTATTCCAACAATATTCGGGTAATACTTCGACCCAACAAACAGTACTTGCATAATGTCAGATTTTTCATTTGACCATGCAGCCTTCTCCCAATCAATTTCCGGAGTTGGGGTTGAAATCGGAATAATAGCATCAGGCATTTCACCATAATATTTCTGATAAAGCTGAGCATCTCTTTGATTAAAGACAATATTAACATCACAATACTTTTGATTTAGCTTTTCTTGATATATAGACAACTTACATTCTATTTTTCCCATCCAGTTTTCTCTTTTGGACCATTGAACAAAAAGATCTGCTCCCATATCATGGTAAAATGATATAATCTTAACATCGCTAAACTTCTCTTTTATTGCTTTAACTAAACCACCAAAAACAGAATCTTCGATGAAAACAAGTTTAATACTATATTTTTCTACAATTTCACATATATTTAAAATCGTTCGATTACTAATATACATTGTGTTTCCTTGTAGCCATTGCAAAACCCTACTTAACTTATTCTCATATTTTCCATATGCTATATAATGTCTACTTTGCTTTTCTTCAAAAAGTCGAAGATCAACTGTGTAAATATTATCCGTTCCAAACTTTTCCTCTAATATTTTATAATGCACTTGAGATGCTATATTGGTTTCAAAACGCTTAGATACATACAAAATCATATATTTATCCTCTTATTCTTCTTATAAATGCCTTTCCTTGCTCTTTTACACATCTAGGTATTGCTTTCATAATTTTCAATTTTATTTGTTTTACATGTAGTATTTTCATTACAGCATTCTTTTGCTTGAATTTGTAGAATGTATTATCAGCTGCGATTTCAAAATCTTGATACTTTCCATATAGTTCTATAAATTGTTTTCTTTCTTTCGGCGCAACGGATGGTCGATTAAATTGATGTTCACCTTCCATCGGCTCTGTTAAGGGACGCTCATACAATGTCAATTGCACTTTTTCCTGTACCTCATCAAGAAAATTCATTCCTAAATCAGAATTAACAACTAAACAAGATACATTGATTTTTTCATGATTGTATGGTTTTAATTTCCCCAATCCATGATAATCACCAATTGTTAAGTCACCCACGCGTTCTCTTTTAGCGTACATGCAATTATAACATACCTCTCGATAAATCAATGCATTATGATATCCTATTTGATAGTTGTCATTTTCATCGACAAATTTTACATATGTAGGTTTTTCTGAATTATGCGTATACAATGTATACACAAAATTCGATGTATCGAATTTTGTGTCACGAAAAAAACATTTGGTGAACTTTTGCTTCTGCTTAAGTTCAATTGCTTTAATATGTTGTTGTAAATAAATTGGTGGTGGCGTTCCATGGCATACCAAATCAACTGTAATCAGATTTCCCTTAACCGTAGTAATTCTAACAAGATTTTTTATTGCAGCAACCTGACATGGTAATCCTATAAAGAGAACATCGTAACCACATTTTAATTTGTTAAGTATTTCATCAAAGATGTCGCTTGCAAAACTAAACGTATACTTTGAATTTTTAAAATCTTTAATATTCTCAACTCGATCCGTCAATTTAAAATGTGCTTCAAACTTATCGTTCAATGAAACACCAGAGAAAAACATTTTTTGGGTGACTGCATATTCATAAAATGCCGTTGCTATTCCACCAGAAGCTGACTCAAAATGCAATGTACTATCAGTTCTCCATGCAGCATACGATTTTTTTGCCTTATTAAATATTGGTGAATTTAAACTAGGGCAAACACGTTCACATTTCTTACAGCTGATACACTTTTTCTCATCTATGGAATAATAAAATGACGCATCTTTTGTCACTATTTTTTCTATACATTTTTGGGGACACGCTTGAACACAAGCGCCACAAGCAGTACACTTCCCCTCATCGCAGATTCTTCGCATATTTTACTTTCTCCAGCTGTTATATTTCTGAAACTCGGTTTTTTAACACTAATAAGGATTTTCTTCTCATTTCATTAATCACATTATCCACATATTGATAATCTATCACTGGTTGTTCCTTAAATTCTCCCGATATTTCACGATTAGAAATTCCTAATTTTTTTCCCAACGACTCCATTCTTGATTTATTTTCACGATTATAATAGTAAACATTTTTATGAAAATACAAAGAATATAATAAACCATGATAAGAAGCCGTAAATACTGTATTTGCCTTCGCAATTAATGATATCCATTGCTCTAAAGAAACCGGCTTCACATTGTCTACTCCGGGAATTGGATTATAAAACTGTTGACATTTTACTCTTAATCCATGCGCTTTCGCATACATTTTAGCATGATTAACAGTCCTCATATCTTTCGTCCACATATATACAAGAACATAGGGCTGCTCATTTGTTTTAGGACGCTCCACCATTCTACTCCAAAAAGAGCTATCCCAAAGCATTGTTGGATCGCAGGTCACGTCTGCATTAATTCCTATTTCCCTAAGCCAACTTTGGGCTAACTCTTCACGAACACTTATCGATTTAAATTTATTTAAATTACTTAGAATCTGTTTTTCTACATCACTATTCCATTTTGTTCCAATTGAAGATGAAAATGCAATTTTTGTTTTTGAGTCATCCGCAAAATCCAAAAAATATGTCCAATCATTTCCAGTTATGTTCGTACCCCATACAATATCGCTTCCAACAATAAATACGTCAAAGATATTATTTAATTCTTTAACATTTTCCCTTGTATAGGGTTTAGTAATTTTCATATTTCCCTTAATAAACGACCAAAAATTTTCATATTTCTTTTGCATCGCTTTGTGCCACATTAAAGATTTAATGATATCTTTTATATTACGACACTGGCTTAACGGATATGTAGTCTCGCGATCCATAATCGCTTTGCATTTATAGTCTATTAGTTCTATTTCTACACCTAAGGATTCAATTGCTTTATATAAAGCATACGTCTGTAAAAGAGAACCATAATTTAATGTATCATGTATTGTAATAAGACCTATTTTCTTCATCTCAAATCCTCTATTTTAACTTTCATATATGTCTTTTAATCTTTTGGCTGTAAATTCAATATCATATCCAGCCTCTTTAATTTCCAATGCAGTATCACGTTCACTAACTTGATTCAATAATTCTAATCCCTTCTCTGCCCAACAACTCGCAGGTTTACTTAAAGACATCCAATGTACTTTATCCGTTATTTTCAATTCTGGAGATATTGTATCTGAAGCAAGGACCCAGATTCCCGCTGCCTGAGCTTCTATTCCAACGACTGGAAGTCCCTCATACAAGGACGGAAAAAGGAACAAATCCATTGCCTGAAGGTACTTGTTTATTTCTGGCGATGTTCCTGGAAATTTAATAATTGATTTTAAACCTAATTGCTCAACTTTTTGTTCCATGTCATTTTTCAAATCGCCTATGCCAAATAATACTGCTCTAACAGATGGATTTACTTTATACATTTCCGCGATCACATCAATTAAAAATGTGTGATTCTTTTGTTCTGAAAATCTACCAACATGACCAACAATTAAGTTATTTTGCCACCCTAGTTTTTCACGATATTTATTTCTAGTATTTTTGTTATAATAATATTGCGTTCCTATAATACCATTTTTTAAAATTTCAACTTTGCCTTTTTCTACATTTTTTCTCCCAAACAACCAATTTCCAGCCTCTGAAGAACAAGCACACATATAATCAGCTATTAATGGCCAAAAACCCCTAATAATATAATGTATTTTTTTCTCAATTACTGCCCTTTTCCCTGTTCCTGCCACATGTGTATTATGGGAATGCACTATTACTTTTTTTGCCCCAGCCATTTTAGCAATAATAGCCTCTACCATGCAAGAAACCGTTTCTTTATGGATATGAACAATTTCATATTTTCCATTTCTTACAATATCATAAAATTTTTTTCTCCGTTTAAGGAACCTAAAAACAGCATTTCCATTTCCATCATCAATAATCTTTATAATTTTTGATCCGCGGCTTCTATTTTTTTTCTCAAAAAACTGTTCTTCATTATTATATGTAAAAAGTAGAAAATCAAACGGTTCATCAAATACATCCTCGCAACTGTTTAGATTCGTTACAAAAGCCTCTACTCCTCCACAATTCAAATCATAAACCAGTTGTAGAATTTTCCCCACAGTTTTTTCCTCCTCTTACATAATTTGCTCATATATTTTCATTAATTGGGCAAAATGAGTTTTTATAGAAAACTCGTTTTTAGCAGTTTCATATGCATTATTGCTAAATTTCACCCACAAGTCTTTATGCAATATAAGATTTTTCATTTTTTCTGCCAATGAATCAACATCCCCTGGCTCAATTGTAAAACCATTCACTCCATCTGTAATTGCTTCTGGAATTGCAGCAATGTTAGTAGAGATATTAGGAATTCCATACCCCATGCTTTCCAAAATTGTCATTGGTAACCCTTCATTGTAGGATGGAAGAACATTTATTAATGTATTGCTAAACACTGTCTGACGTTTTTCACTCGTCATCCATCCTTCATATGAAGCTCTTTCTTCTAGATGATATTCTTTCAATTTTTTTAAAACGTCGAACTCTTTATTATCGCCGTATAATCGTAAGTGTATATTTTTCGGGATATCATCTTTAATTTTTTCAAAAGCTGCTAAAAGATCTTCTATTCCCTTACGTTTAATTAACATTCCATAAAATAGAATATCTGTCGCGTTCGCATTTGCCTTATTTTCAGCTTCAACATATACTGCGTTATGTAGTACCTTAATTTTTTCCTCATGTCCGACCATAACGCTTCTCATAAAAGGAAGCCAATTATCTCCTAACACGATCATAACATCTGCTGCACAGAAAATATTGGCTATGACCTTTTTTATTAATACGAATTGTTTATTATACCAATCTTCTATAGCTGCTCCATGCATATGAATAACAGTTTTGCAGCCCATGACATTTGCCAATAGAACAACAAATCCCTCTCTAAACACACTGCCCCGTTCTGCCATATGAACATGAACAATATCAATCTTGTCATTTCTTATTGTAGAAATAATCTCTGGAATTTTGCACAAAAATGTTTTTATCTTCACAAGCTTATTCGAGCGAATAACCGTTGCGATATATTTTAAGTTTGTCATTTCGCAAAATTCTTTATTGTTTTTGTAATTATTAACAACTGTTAACATTCCACCTATAGATGTTTCATCAACACCAATCATTAATACATTCATTTTCTCATTCCTGCCTACTTTTAATAATTTTTGCCGGAACTCCTCCAACAACTGCATAAGGAGGCACATCTTTTGTTACTACTGACCCAGCTGCAATTATTGCCCCATTGCCAACTGTTACTCCAGCACAAACAGTACTGCCATAACATATCCATACATCATCTCCAATAATAATTGGTGCATCAGTTCCTCCCTGCTGATTCATAGGTATATCCAATCTCTTTGTATTGTGGTTTGATGCAATAAACGCACAATTTGCTGCCATCATTACATCATTTCCAATTGAAACTTTTCCTAAAATATAAGTATTGTCCCCTACAGAAGATCTATCCCCAAGTGAAAAATGAGAAGAAAATGAAATTTTTCTTCCTATATCGACATGCTTTCCACATTTATCAAACATGAGTTGTGCTGCTATTCTTCGTATTGCAGTTGTTATCGGCCACGAATAATGTAATTGATAGTGTGGAAGCCAACTTGTAATAACATATAATACATACCCAATTGGTTTTGTTATTTTGAACATCAATAATTACTCTCCTTGCATAAGATGCGCATAAAATGTATTTTTTCCTTCATACACTTCCTCTTTTAATTTATATGTTAATTTATGAATACTTGATAGCCTTGAAATATGTTCTAAAACTTTCTCAGAAAACGGTTCATCTAATACATTTAAATACTGATGACAATAATCACTATTCGCATAAGGAAACCAACCACAACTATTGACATTTCTTTCATACGCTATTTGAAGAATCATGTATGTAAATAAATAATCAACAACATATTCCTCATTTCTCCAGTACGCAAAAGCCATATTTTTTGCTTCTTTTATTATTATATTATGTGGCACACTATGAAGAAGCCAGTTGCTAATAGTCGCTGGATTTTCAATTAGGCCAAATGTATCTCGAAACGCAAAGAAATCTGATTCCAGTATATACTCAGGAATTTTTCCAGTTAATAATACTGTAGCATCAATCCAAGTACCTCCAAAATGCTCCAATAAAGAAAACCGAATCAAGTCTGATAATGCCGCATCAGACATTTTTCCTGATGTGTACTTTTGACGAATATCATTTGGCAATTGAATATATTTTTCCACACTCTTAGCATCTAATTTAATAACCGGTCTCTCTGAGAATTCAACTACAGATTTTATACATTTCTGTACCAATTCTGGGGCATTTTCAATTCCTTGCTGCCAATAAATCCATATTGGATTTTCATTTACACATTCCCCATATTTAACATCGTCATTAATTTCATCTGCATATTTTTCATAATGATTTTTTATATACTTTTTTGCATGATAATAATATAATAGTTTTTTATTTTCATAATCACGAACTATATGAATGGGATTCGCCATATAAATTCCTCTGAGCAATCCATTCTTTAAGCCATATCTTTTTAAATAAGCATTAATTCCGATATTTTGAAAAGCTCCCATATCCATCCTCACACTTGCTTTTTGTATTTAATTGCTAGTTTCAATATTTTTCTGTCATTAATCAAATATCTTTTCGCCATACGTTTGGGATCTTGTGTGATTCTAAAAAGCCATTCCAGCCCATGATCCGCCATCCAGCGAGGAGCTCTTTTAATGTTTCCTGCCTCGAAATCAAGACTTGCACCCAAACCAAAAGAAATTGGCACTCCAAGTTCTTTACAATGATGGTACATGAACATTTCTTGCTTTGGACATCCCAATCCAACAATCAAAATGTCAGGTTTAGACTCTTTAATCATAGACTTAATCTTATCCATTTCTATTTGATTATTTTCAAAACCAAATGGCGGAGAGTATGTACCAACAACCTGTAATCCCTTAAATTTATTTGCAAGATTCTCTGCTGCTTTCGCTGCCACACCTTCAGCCGCGCCTAAAAAGAATAACTTATATCCTTTTTTCGCAGCCATATTGCACAAGAGTGGGAACAAATCCGAACCTGAAATTTTCTCTTTAATCGGTGTTCCATACCATTTTGCAATCCATAACAATGGTTTACCATCCGTCAAAATTAACGACGCATTCTCATAGACCGCCTTTAATTCTTTACTCGTTTCAAGCTGCACAATGTGATCCACATTAGGTGTTACCACGTATGCACTTCTATTTTCTTGAATCAGATGATCAATAGCCTGCAGTGTTTCCTGCATTGTCAAATTATCAATCTCTGTGTTCATAAATTTTATTCTTGACATTTTTCTGTCCTCATTACAAGCCTGTTAGCACCGAACCTTAATTAACTCTGCATCACCAACAACCAGGCATCTGCCCAGTCTAGCTGGCAAAAACATTGTTTCACCTTTGCTGAAGCGCATCGGCTTTTGTTCCGCATCCATTGTCTGCACTTCTCCATATCCATCCAGGCACATCAATATCTGGAATGAACTATCCATCACTGAAAAGGCAAAACCTTTCGTTACTTGTATTCTCTCTGTTTCAAAATATTTACAACGGCAAAGTAATTCACGAGAGCAACCTGGATAATACTTTACCATCCTCGATTTTTTGTTTACATTCGATGTAGCTTTCATCTCCATGACTTGCACAGCCTTATCAAAATGCAATTCACGTTTTTTACCGTTCTTATCCACACGATTATAGTCGTAAACACGGTATGTTACATTAGAACTTTCCTGAATTTCTGCCACAAGGATACCTTTACCAATACCGTGTACCGTACCTGCTGGAACAAAGTATGTATCCCCTTTATGAACTTGAATTTTTTGTAGATGCTTATCTAGTGTTCCCGTATCAACAGCCTTCCGAAGTATTTCTTCCGTCACTTCATGCTGAAAACCATAAATTAAACTAGCTCCTTCATCAGCATCAATAACATACCACATCTCGGTCTTGCCGTTGTCGCCTTCGTGCTCCCGTGCATATACATCATCGGGATGGACCTGAACAGACAAATCCTTCTTGGCATCGATGAATTTCACCAATACAGGTAGTTCTCCGTTCTCCACCTTTGTGCCAAGATATTCTGAGTGAGCATTCAGTACCTCCGCCAGCGTTTGTCCCTTATAGATTCCATTCGCCACATAGCTAGGACCATCCGGATGTACAGAGCATTCCCATGTCTCTGCCAGCGGAGTCAAATCAATCTTTTTTCCGTATTCTTCCCGGAGTCGGATGCCACCCCACAGATAGTCCTTGCCAGTTGGAATCAATTTCATGATTTCCATTAATTTATCCTCCGCAGCATTAGTCCATCGGGAATTTAATCTTGTCTGTAACGCTGATTTCTTCACCGAGCTGAACTTCAATCATATCAAGTGCTGTAATAGCCTCTACTGTATGCTTACAGCCTGCGGCAATTGTGATTACATCACCAGTGCGCAACACCTGTTCCATGCCATCTACAATTGCCTTGCCTTTACCAGAAACGACCGTCCAAACTTCCTCGCGGTAATTATGCATATGGTAGCTCATATGCTCACCAGCTCTCATGGAAATCTTGACTGTCATAGAGCCCGGTTGAACATCAATGACTGTATAAGTACCCCAAGATTTCTCAGCATACATTGCTTCTGTCTCGATTTTCTCCACATAGGGCTTCATATAACCGCTACGTTCTTTATCAGCAATCAAGATACCATCACCACTGGCGGCAACAATCATATCCTTACACCCCATGCAGAGGATGGGAATATTCAGCTCGTTCACCACATTGGTGTTCTCGCAGGTTTCATCCAAAATGGCCTTGCCCTTGGTTTTATCTGCCATGACTTCGGCCATCATGTTCCAAGTACCGACATCTTTCCAATCGCCACTGTAACGCAGAACCTGAATACTGGACTCTTTCTCAACCACTGCATAGTCAAAGCTAATCTTGGTCAGGGTATCATACTTATTGAACAGATCACGGTAATCCTCGAAGTCGATCATGCTATGTGCTTTATCCAGCAGATAGCCCAGCTTGAACGCAAAGATACCGGCATTCCACAGCGCACTCTGAGCCAAATACTTATTGGCCGTTTCTACATCCGGCTTTTCTTTAAACTCCTTGACCTTGCTGACGTTTTCTCCACTTTCAGGTATGATGTAACCATACTTCTCACTAGGATAGGTCGGCTCAATGCCCATCAAAGTCAGATTTGAGCCCCCCTGCTCTGCCAGCTCCTGCAGGGTCTTGACAGCTTCGTAATAGGTATTCTCTACATAAGGGTCAACCGGGCAGACAACAACAGCTTCATCCTCTGCAACACCCATTTCATCATGAAGATATGTAGCAGCCAACGCAATAGCCGGAAAGGTATCGCGGCGGCAAGGCTCTACGCAAATGGATGCCCTTTCGCCCAACTGATTCTTGATAGCACTTGCCTGCGACTTACTGGTTGCAATAGTAATCTTTGCATCAGCGTCTACTGTGGTGATTTGGCGATAAACGCGCTGTACCATAGACTCATACGCATCATTATTCTTGAACAGTTTGATAAACTGCTTGCTACGCACATCATTAGAAAGAGGCCAAAGACGTTTACCGGAACCACCAGAAAGCAAAATAATATTCATGTTTTTTCTCCTCATACAAATACAACTGCCAATCTTTTTTACTTCAAATATTTTTCAGCGCTCTTTCGGATATCTGCCTCCACCCTCTCGGCCATTTCCTTATTCTCCGCGCTGACAGAGATATAAGTTTTCAACTTCGGCTCAGTACCAGAAGGGCGCACCACAATGGAGCAGTTGTCTTCCAGCAAAAACTTGAGCACATCGGATTTAGGCAAACCATCCAGCCCCGGAGCATAGTCCAGTAGCTTGACGACCTTCTTGCCGCCAAATTCCTTAATATCACCACGGAATGCCTGCATAATGCTCTGCATCTTGGCAAAACCGGCGCTGCCGTCGAACTCATAACTGTGCAGTGTGTTCAGGCAGTAGCCATAGGTCTTGTACAGTTCGTCCAGCTTATCCAGCAGGCCGATGCCCTTAGTGGCATAGTAGCTGAACATCTCGCAAATCATATATGCACCGTCCACACCATCCTTGTCGCGGACGTAGGAGCCGGTCAGATAACCATAGCTTTCCTCAAAGCCGAACACATAGCTGTCTGCCTTGCCCTGCTTTTCCAGCTTGCCGATCTGCTCACCGATGAACTTGAAGCCGGTCAGCACATTGATGGTACGCAGGCCGTAATGAGTAGCAATCTGCTCACCCATATCCATGGTGACGATCGTCTTGACCATGACCGGGTCAGCGGGCATCCTGCCGTGCTTCACACGCTGGCTGCAGATATAATCCAACAACAGCATACCCGTCTGGTTGCCGGTCAGCAGCTCGTACTCCCCTGCCTTGTTCTTGACGGCGATGCCCACACGGTCACAGTCGGGGTCAGTCGCCAGCAGCAGGTCGGCGTTGCACTTTTTGGCATACTCCATGCCCAGTGCCATAGCCTCTTTGATCTCCGGGTTGGGGTACGGGCAGGTCGGGAACTTCCTGTCCGGCTGCTCCTGCTCCTTGACCACCGTGATGTTGGTGTAGCCCATCTCCTTCAGGGTGCGGGTCACGGACTTCAGGCCGGTGCCGTTCAGCGGGCTGTACACGATGGCTACATCCTTGTTGACAGTCTCGCCAAACAGGACGGACTGGCTCTTGACCTGCTCCACGAAGGCGGTGTAGACCTCGTCCGGGATGTACTGGATGCTGCCGCTTGCCACGCCTGCTTCAAAATCACTCGTCTTAACATCTGCGAAAATATCCAGCTTCTCGATCTCAGCCAGAATCTCCGCAGCAGCCTCGGTGGTGATCTGGCAGCCGTCCGCGCCGTAGACCTTATAGCCGTTGTACTTGCTGGGATTGTGGGAAGCCGTCACCATGACACCGGCAGAGGTGTGCAGATAGCGGGTCGCAAAGGACACGGTAGGAACCGGCATCAGGGTCGGCCAGATGTTGACCTTAACGCCATTGGCCGCGAACACACCTGCAGCCACCTTTGCAAACACATCGCTCTTGATGCGGCTGTCGTAACCGATGGCCACAGACGGCTCTGTAAAGTTCTTTTTCAGATAATCAGCCAGACCCTGAGAAGCCTTTGCCACGGTGTAGACATTCATTCGGTTTGTGCCTGCGCCAATCACACCACGCAGACCTCCCGTACCAAATGCAAGGTCACGATAGAATGCGTCCTCAATTTTTGTATCATCCAGCGTTTTCAGTTCATCGGCAACATCTGTATCCGCAGTTGCATTCACCAGCCATCGCTCGTATTCCTTTTTAATATCCATAATTCATTTACTCCTCTGGTCTTTTTCGGACCTTATTTCCTCAAAAGGTGTTTTTATCTATGTACACATCCCGAAAGATGGTATTTCTTGCTATCGTATTCTCTTACTCCTCAACTTACTTCATAGCACAACAACAAGCCTGTATACAGATTGCAGTGACAATCTATACGCAGGCTTGTCCTCGTACCTCCTTATTTTGTTTTCTGCTCTATCAGCTTTCGCTGTGATGGGTTAAGTATAGAGCGCAACCAGAAGCCATTAACCCCTGAAAACACGCTGGCCGTAACGCACCATGACAAGCAGAAACAAGTTGAGGTGAAAAGGTCAAGCCGCGCAAACCCGCATGAAATCAGGATTATTTTTGGTTGCCCATATTATTTCACACTCCCCCGTGCCAACCACAGCAGTTTTATAATTTCTCATAGTGCTGTTCTCCCTCACTAATTCTTCATTTAATAAAGCAGCAAACAAGCCCACGGCGGATCACTCAATGGCAATCCACCGTAGGCTCGATTCGTTCTCCTTGATTTTTTACTTGCTGCTCATTTTGTGGGTCAAAACAGAGCTGCGCCAAAACCTCCCACCTATAACTTCTGGATTTTAGCATCTCCGCAGCCTGTCAGCAAATAAATACTTTTGTTGAACGAGTCGAGCCGTCAAAACCCTCTAGTTATCGTGGTATTTCTTGGTTGACCCTATTATATCTCTAGCCCCCTTTTTTCAATTGTCGGAACCTTTTTCAGCCGAATCCCTTTATACTCTTTTGCTGCTTTTGTATCATACTCAGCGCCGCTTACATGGTGTCCGGCTCTGTTATAACAGGTAACCCGGTTTCCTTTATTAACCATCCTGGTACACAATTCTTCTACAACAATTTCAATACCTCCTTCTCTCGAAGGAATTCGCTTATGCCCAAACATTGCTATATCTAAATTACTTTTCATAAAGCGTTCCATACTCTCTTTACTCAGCCCCTCTATGCATTAACACAACCAGAACCGTCTGAAGCAGGATTTTAATATCCAGCCAGATGGACCAGTTGTCAATATATTCCAGATCCAACTTCACTACATCCTCAAAATTCTGGATCTCACTCCGTCCGCTGACCTGCCACATTCCCGTGATTCCTGGCTTTAAGCTTAAACGTCTCTTGTGATGTTCTTCATACTGCATAAATTCATCCAGCGTCGGCGGTCTTGTTCCCACCAGACTCATATCCCCCTTCAATACGTTAAAGAACTGTGGAAATTCGTCGATACTGGTTTTTCTTATAAATTTTCCTACTTTTGTAATTCTGGGGTCGTCCTTCATTTTAAACATAAGGCCGTCCATCTGATTCTGTGCCATAAGCTCTTTTTTACGTTCTTCCGCATCCATATACATGGAACGGAATTTGTAAATGGAAAAACGTCTTCCATTCCTTCCGATCCTGGTCTGTTTAAAAATAACGGGACCGGGAGATTCCAGATATATGGCAGGTACAACGAAAATGGATAAAATACAGGTGAAAATGATTCCCACCAGACCGCCTGCTATATCCATCAGGCGCTTTAAAAACAATTCTGCGGGTTCAAAAATTCTTGGACTGTATGTAAGCACACGGTAAGACCCGAAATTTTCGATCGCTTTCTCTTTTTCTGCCATTCCAAACGTATTAACCGTAACGTGGACAACAATTCCCAATGCCTCCAACCGGCGGATTAAGTCATTCAGTTTTTCACGTCGCATGGTGGGAAGGCTTAAAAGAGCCTCGTCTACCACCTGTTTTTTCAGATATTCCGTCAATCCGTCTGAATCAGACCAGAGATAGCTTCCGTTTTCATTTCTCCCTACCTGGTTCAACTCTATCTTTCCGTGAATGTGCATAACCGCAATGGCAGACACATCATAGTCGTATAGTCTTGCGTTAACTACCTGATTCATTACCTTCAATACATTTGTATCTGATGCGCAGATCAACAGACGCTTTCTGTTTTCCTGTTTTCCATAATACCGAAACAGCGCCGTCTTAATCGTGATCCGTCCCAGATACATGGTCAATATATTGAAAAGAAAAAATAATATGTAAAACTTGCGGGACGAATTGTCTCCAAGTTTAAATGCAAAAAGAATAAGTGTCAGCACCATAACCATATAAAAGTTATCCGTGATGACTACTCTCAGTTCATTCCATCGGTTTCGCTTCATTATAGGCTGGTCCGGCTGATAGAATAAAATAACCACAATGTAAATAAAAAGCATCAAAATACAGCCGTACCAGTTTCCCAGCTGGAAGTCCCCTGCATCCAGAGAAGCAAATCTGCCCAGCAGGGCAAGTATAAATGATACAACCACAGCAATGGCGTCTGCAAACATATAAAATGATTTGTTCCGGATCAGCATAATCAATTACTCCTCACTGTGGTTCTTTTTTAAAATTCCTGTCCCCATAGCTGTCACAAAACCAAAACAGGACGCCAGAAAGAGCAGTTCATATGCCAGTATGTCCCAGTGGATCCTGTCCTGAGCATACTGGACGTCCTGTAATGTAATACAGTTTCTGATCTGAAATACAGACCATACCATCAGTACAACCATCAAACATTCCATCATTTTTCTCATACTTGCAGATTTCATTAATATGTCCCCCTTTTCCTTTGTGTGTTTTCAAAACAGCGTTTTGTGACTGCGCCGGCCTCACGATCATGGAAACCGGCGCATATTATCCTTACACGCTCTGTCAGCGCTTATAGATAACCGAAAATGTTCCCGAGTTCGGGATGGTCACATGGATCATCTTCTTTGCCACATCCACAGATGTAGGCGTGATCAGCTCCCACTTGGAAGTCATGTTGTTGTAGAAGAGCACCTGTACGGTTCCCAGGCCCTCTACCAGATTTGGGACATACACAGGCATATTGGTGGCTCCTGTTTTTTCCACTCTGGTTCCGGCCTGATAGGTCATAACTGCGGTGGTTCCTACCAGGGCATTGTAGCCGCTTAAGTCCAGACCGGTTCCGGCCTCTGCCAGACCGGTTCCGGTATTAATGGCATTAATGGTGGATACAACGGTTTCCGGAAGTCCGCTTACCGCGCTTTCGCTTCCCTGTACAAACTCGATGCCTGTATCTCCTACTACGGCCTGGCCGCCGCTCTGGCTGGCTGTTCCGCTTTCAGTGGGAACCGTAATCTGGGCTGCGGTCTGTCCTCCCGGCGTGGCGGCTGAGGAATTTCCTGTGCCTGACGCTGAGGAAGATCCGCCTGTTACCTGATCCACGCGCTCTCCGATGTCATAATCGCCGTCGCTGTCCTCATTGGGGATCACAACTCCGGTTCCCGGACTGTTTGCCGCAAATACGGCTGCATACTGTGAAACCGCAAGAGCTGCTGCCATTGCAATAACTACTGCCTTTTTCTTCATGATCGTTCACCTTTCCTTTCCTGATAAATTTGTTCTATTCTTCAACCCTGTAAAACAGGTCTAGAACCATTTGTGTTACTCCATCCGGATCCGGATGGTATTCGTCATAGATCCTTGTCTCTGCTCCTTCTCCCGGAAGTGTGCGGATATCATCTCCCCCCAGCTGCTGGCTGCTTCCAATAAATGCCATCACCATATCCAGATACTGATCCTTGGAAAGATTTGTTACCATATAGGGAGCTGCCGTTTCCAGAAGCTTTAATGCAACTCCCTCTTCCCGTGAGGCCTTTTTCTTCACGGCCTCCGCATAACCGGCGATATATCCCTTCTGGCGCTCCAAACGGGCTACGGCGCTCTGGCTTTTTCCTGTATCCCTGTAGCGCAGGAAAGCTTCGGCCTGATCGCCCATCAGGGTTACGGAGGTTCCGGGTTTAAAGGCCGGATCTCTTTTTTCCAGCTCCGGATCGTCAATGGTTACGGTTACGCCGTCTACCGCGTCATTAAGAGGTTTCAGCGCTCCCATGCTTACAGCCATGTATCCGTCGATCTGAAGGCCGTCCAGAAGCTCTGTCACCGCCCGGCACATAAACTGGCAGCTTTTTTCTCTTCCATCCCCATAGGCATAGGCCAGTGTGAGATGCTGTGTATCATAGCCCAGGATATTTCCGCTCAGATCTGTAAGTGGAATGGGGGTCATGGTGTCTCTTGGTATGGCCAGAACCTGTACCCGGTTTCTGGCCGTGTCCTGGGCGACCAGAAAGATGCCGTCGGACTGTCCCCCCGCTCCCGCTGTTTTCGTCTCTGTCAGAGGTTCTCTCCGGTCGATCCCCATGCACAGAATGGCTTTTACATAGGTATTCCGGCGATAGGTTTTTCCTTTGTATTCAATGGTGTTTTGTACCTGTCCGTATCCGGCTTTCCCCTCTTTCTGTGATGTACCGGCCTGCTCTCTCCAGAGCTGTGCCTCGGCGGCAGCCAGCTTTTTTTCCTGATACAGATTCCAGGAAACAGCTGCAAACAGGATTGCCAGAATAACCGCTGCTGTAACCAGCCATTCTCTCTTTTTCTTATCTGCTTTCTTCAATGTTTTCTCTTTCTTTTGGGGAATCGTATCCGTAACGCTCGTACTTACCGTATTTTCCGTAATATTTCTTATAATATTTGCCGTAATACTTCTTATAGTAGCCTGAGCCGTACTCTCCTCCCACCCGGTTTAAGACTGCCCCCAGGATCCGGCATCCGCTCTTTTCCAGCTGGGATTTTACCTTCTGGGCCATACGGTAGCTGATGCCCCCGCTTTCCACTACGATCACAGCTCCGTCACACTGATTTGCGATGATCGCGCCGTCAATAAGGTTTAACATGGGAGGGGTATCGATTATGATGTAATCATACAATTCCCTTGCATTTTCCAGCAGGACTTTGAACAGTTCATCCTCTAACAGCTCTGCCGGATTGGGAGAATAGGGGCCTGCCAGGATCATGTCCACATTTTCCATATTTGTATGGTAAATAACTTCTCCAAGCTTTTTCTGGCCGCTGAGATACTGGGACAGGCCGTTGGGACGGCCGCTGATCTCATGACGCTTCACCAGTACGGATTTGCGGATATCCGCGTCTACCAGAAGAACTTTTTTTCCGATACTTCCCAGAGAAGAAGCTACGGCTACTGTAGTAGCGCTTTTTCCTTCTCCCGATACGGTACTTGTAAAGAGAATGGTTTTTAAGCTGCTGCCGCAGAACTGGATATTGGTACGCAGTGTCTTAATGGCTTCTTCATAGTAATAATCATTTCGTTCCGTATTTTTTAATTCCAGTCTCATCTCCATTTTTTACACCGCTCCCTTCGTTTTCTTCTTTTTTCTTCCCTTTTCGTTTTCTGATTTGCCAGTTTCATCCACATCCGGAATAGAAGCCAGTACAGTAAGTCCCAGATATTTCTCCACGTCTTCTTCTGTCTTTATAGTGTCGTCCATGATCACTCCCAGACAGATAATTCCGCTGATCAGTACGGCTGCTGCCAGACCGCCCATAGCCGCATTCTTTTTCACATTTGGAGAACTTGGTTTTTCTGCCGGTACACCTTCCTCGATGATCTTGGGCGGAACCATTTCCATAATATCGCCTATGTAATCGGAAGAAGTCTTTGCCACCTCTTCTGCCAGCGCCTGGGCGCGGATCGGATCTGTATCCGATATGGTAATAGTGAGCACACGGGTATCTGTCGGATTTCCAATGCTGATCATACGCTCTAGTTCATCCACCCTCATGTCTAACTGCTGTTTTTCAATCACCTGCTCCAATACCGGACGGCTGGTTACCAGCACGCTGTAGTCCTTGGTAAGCTGGCTGCCGATCTGCAGGTCTGCCAGTGAGGTAAGAGTTGTTTCCTTTGAAAGTACATAGACCATTGCGGTGGATTTATAAATGGGCGTCAGCAGGATCTTGCTGTACAGCCCCGCTCCGAAAGCTCCTACGATCAGCCCCAGGATGATCAGCCACAGCTTCTTTTTTAAAGCATAGGCCAGTTCCAGCAGATCGATCTGTATCTCGTCATTGTCATCAAACTTCTTTTCCATGGTATAACATTTCCTTTTCTTTTCATAATAGTTTTGCTACAGTACCTTGTTTTCCAGAATATATCTCTGATTTTTCCCAAATATGGTGGCCGCATCTGGACAGCTGCGCTTTTTTGACAGTTTTTTAAATGCCTCTTCCAGCCTGGGCGGCCTTGTATCCGGCCGGTGCATATCGCTGGCGGCAAAGTGGATCCTCCCCTTCTGGATTTCTTTCAGGCACCAGGCTGCCGTCCGGTCAAACAGACCGCCTGTCAGGCTTTCTGCATTGACCTGCAGACAGGCTCCGCTCTGAACCAGCTCCTCGGTCCTGCCTGTTTCACGAAGGCAAAGATACCGCTCTGCGTGAGCCAATACGGGAATAAATCCGTACTGGACCAGTTCCCGGACTGCCCGTCTTATGGTCTGAAATCCATCTCCCGGTTTGAATTCCACCAGAGCATACCGGCTTTCTGCCAGTGTGAGCGCTCTGCCCTGTTCCAGATACAGCGGCAGTTCTTCAAAATACCGCAGTTCCTGTCCCAGGCTTATTTCAAGTTCCAGCCCTTTTCTGTGAGCCAGCTCCCGGACGCCTGCTTTTAATTGTCTTAACTGCTCCATATCCGTCTTTCTGGAAAAATGGGGGGTTGCGATAATATGGCGGACTCCCTGCGCCCAGGCTGCCTCCAGCAGACGGCCGGTTTCCTCCCAGTTTCTGGCTCCGTCGTCAATTCCCGGCAGAATATGAGCGTGGATATCGATCATTTCCAGCTGATCCGTCATTTTCTCTTTCCGCCTTTTTTCCCCTGACTGAGAATCGTCTCATGAACCTGATCGGAAAGTCCGTTCATAGGCGTTTCACAGTACTGGCAGTAAAGGTTGTTTAAATAAGGCACTACCTCCTGCCCCCACTCGTAACCGGACATATAGTTTCCCAGAAACAAGGGGACATAGTCGGGATTCCCTTCCACAAATTCGTATACGTCACAGATAAAGCTGCTGGCGTCCACCGCAAAACTTCCTCTCTTTTTGATCAGCATGCCGCCAATCCCGTTATTCTCCAGTATTTTCTTCAGCCGGTAATAAATCACCCGAAGATTATTTTTGGCGGTCTGTTCCGGTGACTGTTCATACAGCAGCCAGGCCATCTGTGATAAGGATACGCTGCTCCCTCTCTTATCCACCAGAACCGCCAGCATTTCCTTTGCCTTTTCACTGGAAAAATGGACTTGTTTCCCGTCTACAAATACATCGAACCCGCCAAAGGTTTTTATAAATATGTTTTGCCCTTCCCTCTGACTCATTAAATATCTCTCCCGCTTTTAATCGTATTCTTAATAAAAACTTAATTTTTATTAACTATCCTTTAATAAGATACACCATGAACCTTATCAGTACCGTTACAGTTTTGCATTGTTATGCATGTTTCCTGTATTTTCGTAACATTTTCAAAGTGTTTTTATTTTAGTACCGTTTTTTTTACATAATTTCCAAAAAAAGGACTGCAGGTATTCTGCCCTGCAGTCCTTTTTCCCCCATTACTTTATTATTCGTTCTGTGCTTCCCTTATTTTCCGGGTTTTAATTTCCTCAAACTTCTGGAGCAGATATGACAATGTAACCTCTGCCCAGCTGTACTCCGGCATATATTCGCCCATAAAGTAACGGTCTTCATTCTCCTCCAGCATCTCCCAGCAGTCGCACCGGATCCGCCGGCGGTTCAGCGCATAAAATCCGCGGCCTTTCCTCACGATATCTCCCAGCCCATAGCTGACGAGCGTTTTCTTGAGCCTGGACCACGCCACATGAACTGCCTGTCTGGCCGTTTCATCATCTTCCCCGTCCGAAAGAATCTGGGCCATCTCATGCAGGCTGATTTCCCTGCCACCCTGGTCTACCAGAACTGCCAGCAGTTCTTTTGCTTTGGCATTTGAAAAATCAATCTCTTTCCCCCTATAATACAGGTCAAATCCCCCAAATGTTTTAATGTAAACCTTTTCTGCGTCCACTAAACTTATTTTACGGTACATTTATATACCCCCCCCGGTATTTCCGGAAGCAAGAACATATTTTTATACTAACACAGAAAGAGGTGTTTTTCCAGTAAAAAGATAGTTAAATTACTAATTTTTGAACTGTCACAAATTTTGCGACAGTTGCAGGGGTACTTTACAATTCTTCATTCAAAGCGTTATTTATATGCTTACCAATCGTTTTTATATCTCTACCAAATAATTCAGCCATTTGATTTCTATTTAACCAAACTGTTTCTTGTTCTACTGCAACAGGAAGCGTTATCATTTTATCACATTTTCCCACCATAGTCTTGTGTTTTATAATGAGTTTTTATTGAGAATACAAAAAGGATGCCAGTCAATATGCTTCCCTGATCTGACATCCTTTACTGCTTTATTTATATTCTTCAGGCCTCTTTTCCCTTCAGATATTCATCAATACCCTTCGCGCCTGCCTTACCTGCCTCCATAGCCAGGATCACGGTAGCTGCGCCTGTTACGGCATCGCCGCCGGCGTATACGCCTTCCTTGGTGGTCTTTCCATTGCTTTCATCTGCAATGATGCATTTCCACTTATTGGTCTGCAGTCCTTCGGTTGTAGAAGAAATCAGCGGGTTTGGTGAAGTTCCCAGAGACATGATCACCGTATCTACCTCGATGGTGTAGTCGGAGCCTTCTACCTCTACCGGTCTGCGGCGTCCGGATGCATCCGGCTCGCCAAGCTCCATCTTACGGACTACCATGCCGGTTACCCAGTCATTTTCGTCGGTCAGGATCTCTACCGGATTGGTAAGAAGGTCAAACTGTACGCCCTCTTCCTTTGCGTGGTGAACCTCCTCCACACGGGCCGGAAGCTCTGCCTCGCTTCTTCTGTATACAACATGTACCTCTGCGCCCAGACGAAGTGCGGTTCTGGCAGCGTCCATGGCTACGTTTCCGCCGCCTACTACGGCTACCTTTTTGCCCAGGAAGATCGGTGTGTCATAATCGTCTCTGAATGCCTTCATCAGGTTGCTTCTGGTCAGGTATTCATTTGCGGAGAATACGCCGTTGGCATTTTCACCGGGGATTCCCATGAACTTGGGAAGTCCTGCGCCGGAGCCGATAAATACGGCCTTAAAGCCCTCTTCGTCCATCAGCTCGTCAATGGTTACGGACTTTCCGATGATCACGTCTGTCTCGATCTTAACGCCCAGCTTCTTTACATTTTCAATCTCAGGACGAACGACTCTGGTCTTTGGCAGACGGAATTCCGGGATACCGTAGGTTAATACGCCGCCCGGCTCATGAAGTGCCTCAAAAATCGTTACCTCATAACCCATCTTTGCCAGATCGCCCGCACATGTCAGACCGGAAGGGCCGGAACCGATGACAGCTACCTTGATACCGTTGGTCTTTTCAGGCTTTACGGGAACGACGCCGTTTTCTCTGGACCAGTCCGCTACAAAACGCTCCAGCTTTCCGATGGAAACCGGCTCGCCCTTGATGCCGCGGATACATTTTCCCTCGCACTGGCTCTCCTGAGGACATACACGGCCGCAGACAGCGGGAAGGGCGCTGGACTCAGCAATGGTAGCGGCTGCATCCGCAAATTTGCCCTCTTTTACCTCTGAAATAAATTTGGGGATATTGATGGATACGGGACAGCCCTTTACGCACTGTGCGTTCTTGCAGTTTAAGCAGCGGGACGCCTCCTCCTGTGCTTCTTCCTGTGTATAGCCAAGGCAGACCTCTTCAAAGTTAGCTGCTCTTACTTTTGGCTCCTGTTCTCTGATGGGTACTCTCTTTAAAACGTCCATTATTCGTCACCTCCGCAGTTTCCGCAGCCGCCGTGATGGGTGGCTCCTTCCTGAGCCTTAAGGATGGCTCTGCCTTCCTCTGTCTTGTACATCTGCTGGCGCTTCATGGCCTGGTCGAAATCTACCAGATGGCCGTCAAACTCCGGTCCGTCTACACAGGCAAATTTCACCTCTCCGCCAACGGTTACACGGCAGGCGCCGCACATGCCGGTTCCGTCTACCATGATTGGATTTAAACTTACAATGGTCGGAATTCCCAGCTCCTTTGTAAGCTTGCATACGAATTTCATCATGATCATGGGGCCGATGGCTACGCAGACGTCATACTTCTTGCCCTGATTCTCCACCAGATCCTTGATCACGTCTGTTACCATGCCCTTGCGCTCATAGGAGCCGTCGTCTGTGGTCACATAGAGATTTCCGGCTACTGCCTTTAATTCATCCTCCAGGATCAGCAGATCCTTTGTCTTGGAGCCCTCGATCACATCCGCCTCAATGCCGTGCTCATGCATCCATTTTACCTGAGGGTATACGGGAGCAGAGCCTACGCCTCCTGCCACAAAGAGATACTTTCTCTTCTTTACTTCTTCGATGTCTTCCTTTACAAACTCAGATGGCTGTCCTAAGGGGCCTACGAAATCCTGGAAATAATCTCCGGCTTTTAATTCCGCCATGCGCTGGGTAGATGCGCCTACGGTCTGGAATACGATGGTCACCAGTCCCTTTTCTCTGTCAAAGTCGCAGATGGTCAGAGGAATACGCTCTCCCACCTCGTCAATCTTTACGATAACAAATTCTCCCGGCTGGCAGGCTCTGGCTACTCTGGGCGCCTCTACGTCCATGAGATAGATCTTGTCCGCCAGACATTCTGCCTTAACGATCTTGTACATGATTTTCCTCCTCTTTTTCACTCATACCCCAAAACCGCAGATGCGCTTCTAATGGCATGTGTATTTATAAGACTCAGCTCCTCGGTTCTATTCGATCCGGATGCTGTAGCTTTTCTCCCAGGTTCCCCAGGCTTCCAGCTTCTGGATGCCCGGCCGGTCTTTTAATTCTCCCTTGTATCCGTCGGGAACGCACAGGCCGTACCATGGCTCCAGGCATACAAATGGATGGGTTGCCTCGATGGTCCATACGCCCAGGTATGGAAAATCGCCGCAGTCTATGGTCACATAGGGCGTTTCGTCAACCAGAAGGCCCACGCTTGAAATCTGCGCCCCGTCAAACATATAGGTAAGGACCTGGTCAAAGAATCCCTTTGTCACCGGAACCTGACCGTCCTTAAGCTTTAAGCTGCCGGTCTTTTCCTCCACCTGATATCCCTGGTCATTGGGCGCCAGATAGTGAAGCTCCTCCTGATGGTTTCCCGCTTCTTTTCCTTCTTTATTAAATACCAGCGTATAATCGTAAATGGTCTTTCCCTCAGGTACCTGAAAGGCCGGATGGCCGCCGATCATAAAAAGGAGCTCCCCGGAATCGGGATTTTTTACTCTCCACATCACTTCAATGGTCCGCCCCGTAAGCCGATGCCCTATCTCCAGCTCAAAATGGAAGGGGTAAACCCCATAGGTATCCGGCGTATCCTTTAACCGGAACCAGCATTCATCCATATCGCAGAGCAGAGGTTCAAATTCCATATCTCTGGCAAATCCGTGGGGCGTAATACCATGCTCTTTCCCCTCATGGGTATATTTTCCATCAAAGCTCTTTCCTACAAACGGGAAAAGTACAGGCGCATGGCGATTCCAGACTGCCGGATCTGCTCCCCAGAGAAGCTCTCTGCCGGCCTTTTTGTCATAAATCCTTGTAAGCTCTGCCCCGTGACGATCCACGGTGATCAGCAGTTCCTCATTTTCAAGTGTAAATACGATTCCATCATTCTTCATAAGTCATCCCCCTTTTCTGATGTCTGCATCATTGAATCTGTTGTGAAAATGTATTGCTGCATAGACTTCATATTATCATTTTCCAATGAATGTTACAACTGTTTTTAAGGATTTTGTCACATCCCGGTTCTCACATAGCGGCAAAAAGTATAGCAGAGGTCAAAATAAGTCTGTTCTTCCCCCTCCTCTGCCAGTTTCCAGTCCGGAGCCTGATCCAGATCCACAGGGAAACGCAGATCTGCGTCATAAACATAATCAATGGCAGTGAGATGAATGGTATCGCAGTAAGGCAGGAACTGCCGGTAAATGCTTTCTCCGCCCAGGATATAAATATCCTTTGGATCAAACTCCTCTAAGTATGCAAGGGTCTCTTCCATACTGCGGCAGACCACAGCGCCTCTGGCCTTGAAGGACAGATCTGCGGAAAGAACCACATTGGTACGCCCTCCCAGGGGCTGGCCTCCGGGCAGTGTTTCCAGAGTTTTCCTTCCCATCACAACCACCTTCCCGGCGGTTTCCTTTAATAAAAGCTGGCGCTCCGCCGGAATATTTACCAGTGGGCGGCCATTTTTCCCGATCGACCAGTGTTTATCCGCTGATACAATAAGATTCATCTGCTAAATCCCCCCTTTCCCGTCCGATACCGGCTGCTGCTCATACAGGCGGAATTCGTAGCGGATCCCATTGTCCTCTCCCGTTCCCAGCACTTTTGTCTGCTTCCATCCCGGCTCCCGATCCAAATCCGGAAATACCGTATCCGCAGGAAAGGTATGGAAAATGTGGGTAATATAAGCTTTTTTACAATAAGGAAGAAATGCTCTGTAGACCGTTCCGCCTCCAATGATAAAAACATCCTCGCTGTCATACTGCTTTAAAAGCTCCAGCGCTTTCTCCACACTGCCGCACAGAGTTACGCCCTCAGGAGCATAGTCCGTATTTCGGGTGAGCACAATATTAACCCTGTTTTTTAAGGGCTTTTTGCCCGGAAAGCTCTCCAGGGTCTTACGCCCCATGACTACCACCTTTTCCTTCGTGGTTTCCCTGAAAAATTTCATATCCCCCGGAAGATGAGCCAAAAGCCCCCCATCCTTTCCAATGGCCCAGTTTTCATCTGCTGCTGCTATCAAATTCATGCACATATCTCCAATCTGCCGTAATGTATCCATTCTATCACATTTGCCTAAAAAATACATAACAAAAATCTCCCAGAATCATCATCCTGAGAGATTTTATTATGTATTTTTCGATATGCCTGGCTTCTGGAGTCTGGTGTCCAGAGCGACTTTGAAGGCCATTAGAAAATTTCAGCCCCTTAGTTTTTCTTATGGCCGGAAACCGGAGCTCTGGACACCAGACTCCAGACCTCGATGCTATTTCAAAGCACTCCCTTTGCCCTCTTTTCCTCATAATCCTTCAGAGAAGCCAGCGCTTCTCCTGCCATCGGATACAGAGCGATCAGATTGAAGATCGTCATCAGGCCAACGCCTACATCACCCAAATCCCATACGATGGTGTAGGCGGCCAGTCCGCCGATAAAGAGCATCACCAGCGCCAGAACCTTATAGGCGGTCTGGGCGGCCCAGCTGTCTCCGAACAGATAGGAAACATTGCTGCGGGCATAGTACAGGATTCCAAGGAAGGTGGAAAAACTGAACAGCCACAGGATCACTGCAATAAAGATCACACCGAACTTGCCAAGATGATATCCCATGGCAGCCTGTAAAAGATCCATTCCTGCCAGAGAGCCGGTAATCTCATCCGGAGCTAAGAGCATTAAGAATGCGGTACAGCTGCAGATTACAATGGTATCAATAAATACGCCCAAAGCCTGAACCAGTCCCACCTTGGCAGGATGATCGGTCTTTGCGGTAGCTGCGGCGCAGGGAGCAGAGCCGGAACCGGCCTCATTGGAAAAGAGGCCGCGCTTTACACCATTCATGATCACTGCGCCGATTCCGCCGGCCACTGCCTGGCGCAGTCCAAAGGCCTCTGAAAAGATGCGCTCAAGCACAGCCGGAATCTGGCCGATATTTAACAGAATCACTCCCACTGTGATCAGCAGATACAGACCGGCCATTACAGGCACAATGGCATCCAAGGCTTTTACCGTGGCATTTTTACGAAGAACGATCACAGCGCCCAGGATCACCAGTACAATGGTGCTGTAAAGAGGCGGAATATTAAATGCATTTTCAAAGGAGGAGGCCACTGAATTGCTGATTACCTGGCTGATGCCGCACCAGCAGATCAGGCCTGATATTGCAAAGAGCACAGAAAGAGGGAACCAGCGGGTCTGCTTCTTATTTTTCTGGAAAAATTTATGCATATAGTAGGCAGGACCTCCCCGGTAACCGCCGTAAAGAGGATCCTCTTCCTTATAAAGCTGAGCCAGCGTAGCCTCAATAAAGGCGGTAGTGGAACCCAGAAGGGCTGTGACCCACATCCAGAATACGGCTCCGGCTCCGCCTGCGGAAATCGCAGCCACAACGCCTACCAGATTTCCCATTCCTACACGGGTGGCAGTGGAAACTACCAGCGTCTGACAGGCAGAAAGCGCGGTTGTTTCTCCATCCTTCCGCTCCAGAGTAACCCTCAGCATATCCTTAAATAAACGCAGGGAAAGGAAACGGGTACGCAGAGTAAAATAAATACCTGTAGGGATCAGCAAAAGCACCAAAAGAGAAAAGCTTATGCCTGCGCCCCCAGGCAGAGGCAGGGTGATCAGATCTCCCCACAGAAACTGATACACCGTTTGAATTAACGTAACCATAGTTTTAGACACTCCTTCTATATAGAACATAGATTTTTTCTGTGTTCCAGTATATAATAGTTATTATCATTTGTAAAATTGATAGTTTAAATCTTAACTATCTATATTTTCGATTGTTAGCAGGATAAAGTACAGGAGCGAAAGAAATGAACATAGATACGAAAAATATGGAAACCTTTATTCAGGTAGCGGAACTGTGCAGCTTTACAAAAGCTGCCAAAAAGCTGGGCTACTCCCAGTCTACCGTGTCATTCCAGATCCGCCAGCTGGAAGAAATGCTGAATGTGCGGCTTTTGGAGCGGATCAATCATACGGTCGCACTGACAGAGGCCGGCCGGAAGGTGCTCAATTATGCCCATCGTCTGGAACAGCTGACAGTGGACATGGAAAAAGAATTAAGGCCGCAGCCCTCTGTAAGCGGCCATGTGCGCATGGCTCTGGCAGATTCCCTTGCCTGCTGGATCCTGCGGGAGCACTATGAAAATTTCCGTGCTGCCTATCCGGGAATTACTCTGAAAATGGCAACTGCAAGCACGGAGGAGCTGTTCCGGATGCTGAATCAAAATGAAACAGACCTGGTCTATACGCTGGATCATCATGTTTACAACAGCGACTATATCATCGGTGCGGAAGAACGGATCCAGGCCCATTTCGTGGCAGCTCCCGGCTTTCTTCCCTTTTCCTCTCTGACTGTACCGGTCCGAGAACTGATCACCTTTCCATTTCTCCTGACAGAAAAGGGGATGAGCTACCGCCGTCTGATGGACGAGCATCTGGCCCGGTTCTCCCTGGAGGTACGCCCGGTTCTGGAATTTGGCAGTGCAGATCTTTTATGTACCCTTGTGACTCAGGGCGCCGGAGTGTCATTTTTGCCTGATTATGTAACAGAAGCCGCCCTAAAAAGCGGGCGGCTGGTACGGCTTTCTGTGCCGGAATTTAAGCCGGAGCTTTGGAGGCAGCTTCTCTACCACAAAGACAAATGGGTATCTCCGGCCATGCAGACGGTGATCGAATATTTTTCCGGCCTTTCCCCGGCACATATGGATGCTTCCGATCATATGCTATTGTAAATGGCACTTTCAGGAGATTTTTATGAATCAATCTGAATCCTCCACCCCCGGCGACCGCTTCGCCCAGATCCTGCAGTTTCAGACACCTGCGGCTCTGGCCTGGGTCCGCGGAAACACGCCCTATGCTCCCGGCTTAAGCGGTATGGTGCGTTTTTATGATACGCCTTACGGCGGTGTTTTGATCGAAGGGGAATTTTTCCAGCTCCCCAATAAGGGAATTTCCAGCTCCACCGACTTCTACGCCCTGCATATCCATGAAAATGGAGACTGCTCCGCGGGATTCACACGAACAGGCGGCCACTATAATCCCACAGGCACATCACACCCCTGGCATTCCGGCGATCTTCTGCCTGTTATGGGAAACAGCGGGTATGGATGGCTTGCTTTCTATGACAAGCGTTTTACGGTAAAGGAAATCATGGGACGGTCTGTGGTCCTCCACAGCGGACTGGATGACTTTACCAGCCAGCCGTCCGGGAATCCTGGGGTTGTGATTGGGTGCGGGGTGATCAGAGAGAGGTAGGCTTTACCTTCACCATACACCGCTTCCGATAAAATGCGATCCCATAACAGATCACGGTACTGTAATCCTCAGCAAATTCTTCCCCATACCGTCTGACATCGATCTGCTTTATGGCTCTTTCACAGTCATAGGGCAGATCCTCCAGGCGGCGGGAATATTTCACCTCAAATATTGCAATCCGATCTCCATCATAATCCTGAACTTCCACATCACTGCGCCCATCTCCATGCTCTCTGTTTGATTTTACGATATATCCGGCACCGGCAAAAATCCCCGCCAGAAAAGCATGGTAAAAATCCTCTTTGTAGTCATGGTAGCTGATTGTTTTTCTAAGAAGCTTTGTCATCTCCTCTGTCAGCTTCTCTTCATCACGCTCCCATACTGCATGAAAAAGAGCCTTTCTTTCCCATAAACGGGCACTGTCATGGAACCATTTTATCACAGTATCTTCAAAAATTTCACGAATCTCCAGATTGGGAATCCATAAATTCCATTCCTGGCGTCCCTCCTCTTTTTCAGTTCCTGTAAGATATCCCGTTAAATACAGAATACTCCAAAGATTTTCTGCAGATGCATGAAGATAATCATAAGTAAGATCTTCCTCTATTTTCTGAGAAATTTTGTCTCCTGAAAGCAAGATCTCAAATTGTTTTATAGTATCATTTTCTGCCTGATCAATAAAAGAACGGATAATAGCATTGTCGCTTGTATTGCGCCAATAGCTCCTGGGCAGAGCCTGAGGATCCAGGCATAATGCATTTATATGGTTCATCACATCCCAGGGCGAGTACACATCTATGCTTCCAAAACGATATCCATCATACCAGTTTTTGATTTCCTGACTATGAGAAGTATTTTGAGTATCTGCAAGAATCCTGTCTACTTCTTCCTGCGTAAAGCCAAAAAATTCATCCAGACGATTATCCGATATTGTATCTGTAATAAAGTTATTTGTTCCCGTAAAAATGCTTTCCTTGGCAATCCGAAGACAGCCTGTCACAACCGCCAGATGCAGGAAGGAATTATCCTTCAGAGCCTGAAGAATACCGCGGATCACATACAGCATTTCCTCATAATATCCCTTATCACTGGCCTTAGCAAGAGGCACATCATACTCATCTATCAGCAGAATCACCGTTTTTCCATAATATTGTCCCAACAGCCTTGTAAGAAATAGAAGACTGTTTTTAATTTCTTCCCCAGAAGCCTTTTTTCCTGCAATACGATCAAATATTTCTCGATCATATACCATCATTTCAGGGTTTTCCAGTAAGTAGATATGCTGCTTATAAAGCTCTGCGATCACAGCCTCTATCATGGAATAGGCATCCTTAAAACAGCTTCCGAATACAGATCTGAACGTCACATGGATGACCGGCCATTGGTTCATCCACGCCTCGCAAAGTTCCTTATTATCTGCTATTTTCAGCCCACTGAATATGGGGCGGCTGTCCTTTCTGATATCAAAAAATTCTGCCAGCATACTCATATTCATGGTTTTTCCAAACCGCCGGGGCCGGGTAATCAATGTAACCTTGATTCCCGGTGTTTTTAATAATTCCTCGATCAATCCTGTCTTATCAACATAATAGTAATCCCCTTTGCGGTATTCTGCAAAGTCGGAGCTTCCTACTGAAATTTTAGGCCAGGCCATACTTTCGATCCCCCTTTCTATCTCCCTATAAATAAAAACCTGCCGACAAATGCCTTTACCTATGCATTTCCCAACAGGTCCTTATTCTCTAAAAATACTTCTTGCTTCCCCAAAGATTACTCTTCTTTAAATCCAGATATTCATTATAGGCCTTTTCAAGGATCTGCTTTTCATTGGAAAATTTCAGCAGATGGTAGGCTTCGTAAAATTTGTAATATCCGGAATCCAGAAAGTACTCTTCCCGCTGTGGTTTGCTGTAATAGCTGTCGGCCATCATCAGATACCAGTGTACATCCTTTTCCACCACATCCTGTGGGGTATTGAAGGTATACTGGCTTTTGCCGATATATTTGATGATGGAGGCGCTGACTCCGGTTTCTTCCTTGACCTCTCGCAGCGCCGTTTCCTTATATTCCTCTCCAGCTTCTACGGTTCCTTTGGGAAGAACCCAGCCCTCGTACTTGTTTTTGTAATTCTTGTACAGCACCAGGATCTTTCCTCGAAATATAACCACACCGCCGCAGCTCGTTGCTTCAATCATTGCAATCCCTCCTGGTTTTGGTGTGAACCTGGCTGCCCTGCGCAGCCGTGACTGGTTTTAGTATACAACGTTTGGAAGGGATATGCAAGAATTTTCACTTTCCCTGTTATATCTGTTCTAATACCTCCTGCAGGTCCAGCGTCTTCATTCCATTTTCAAGTTCAAAATAGGGCACTCCGATTTTTCCCTCTTTCTTTGGCCCGTCAAACAGAGCCTCCTCATCCCTGATCTTTAAAAATGCCTTCATTTCCGTCAGGCTGGCTGAGATATTTCTAAATTCCAGGTCTGCTCCCTTATCCTCCAGCTTGTAAATTGCATACAGTGTGTCTTTGCAGAGATGGGTTCCGTACATGATTACTTTCATTGTTGTGCTCCTTTTTATCTCATTTTTTCATAATGTAACAGCTGTCCTATTATCTGTCAATAGTATCTGAAGGAGCAATACATCCCCGGCTAGTTCCCTCTTGACAAAATCCGCTTTCGGATTTATACTCTCCTATACAAAAACCGAAATCGGATTATCAATTTATAAAGGAGCATCAGCCATGTGCAACAGCCATACCGCAAAAGAATTAAATCTTAAATTTAACCAGTTATACCGCCGTCAGTGCAATCTCTACCACACCTATGCAGCGGCCTGTCATCTTTCTGATACTGCATTTTCCATTCTTTACTGCCTCTGTGAAACAGAAGCAGATGAACATACCACACCATTTACTCAGCACGAGCTGGCTGAGCTTTGCAGCCTGCCGCGCCAGACAGTGAACTCTGCCATCAGTGGTCTGGTAAAAAATGGATATGTAAGTCTGGAGCAGTTAGCCGGAGCCGGCAATACCAAGGCAGTATACCTGACAGAAAAAGGGACTCAGCTCTGCCGGCAGATTGTAATCCCCCTGATTGAGGCAGAGCAGCATTCTCTGGCACAGATGACCGCAGAAGAGGTAGAGCTGTGCCTGAAGCTGTCTGTCCGCCAGTTAGACTTGTTTGAGGAGGAGCTGGCTTTAATCCTTCCGAAAAAGGAACACCCCTCCGGGGAATAAAGGAGAATTTGACATCATGCAATATTTTATACGATTTCTGAAACCTTACCGAATGACCTGTGTCCTGATATTCTTTACCGTGCTTTTAGATGTGGCCGGAGCCCTTCTGGTGCCTACGGTAACCGCCAAAATGTTAAATCTTGCCGCAGCAGGCGCAGGGCTTATGCCGATCCTTCACGAGGGTCTTATCATGCTGGCTATCTCCCTGATGGCCGGTTTCGGCGCTTTGTGGGGAAGCTTTCTCTGTGCGCGCCTGTCTGCCAGGCTGGGCCGGGACATGCGTGTGGCTGTCTATGAAAAAAGCCTGAGTTTTTCCGCAGCGGATTTTGAGCGATTCGGAACAGCTTCCATGGTAACCAGAACCTTAAATGATATTAATTCTATCCAGACTGCCTTTGTCATGTGTATCCAGATGGTTCTTCCCGTTCCGATCATGTGTATCCTGGGCATCGTTTTTGCATTTCGGATCCATCCTTCTATGGGATATCTGGTTACAGCCATAGTAATTTTTCTGCTGGCAGCAGGCTTCTTTATCATCCGCAGGGCTGCTCCTATTTTTGAACGGCTTCAGCGGTTTTTAGACCGGGTGAATACGGTTCTCAGAGAAACTATCACCGGTGTGCGCGTGATCCGTGCCTTTGGAAAGGAACACCATGAAGCGGGACGGTTAAACCGTACCTTTTCTGATTATGCTGATTCTGCCATCCGGGCCAACCGGCTCTTTGCAGCACTGGACAGCATTGCCAATGTATCCATCAACCTGACGGTCGTTGCAATCCTGTATATAGGCGGCAATCTGACCGGAGCCGGGGCCATGGAAATCGGCGGCATTACAGCTGTGACCGAATATGCGATCTGGATCCTGTTCTATATCATGATGGCACAGATGGTTATCATTATGGTACCCAGAGCCCTGGTGTGTATTGAGCGAATGGCTGAGGTGCTGTCACTGGAACCGGAGATACAGGATAAGCTTCCGGTTCCGGCTAAAACTGAAATCGTGAAACCTGATCCCCATACATCTGAGGCACTTGATTTTGGGGGCGCTGCCTCCTCCCACGCTCTCCTGTCCTTTGACGACGTTACCTTCCGCTTCCCGGATGCGGATGAGAATACCTTAAGTCATCTGGCCTTTCAATGTGAGAAAGGCACTACAACTGCCATTATCGGCGGTACGGGAAGCGGAAAATCCACCATTGCAAAGTTGATTCTGCGCTTTCACGATGTTACCTCCGGACGGATTTGTCTGGATGGAACCGATATCCGGGAACTTCCCCAGAAAAAGCTTCGTGACGCAGTATCTTATGTACCCCAGAAAGCCTGGCTCTTTTCCGGCACCATTGAAGAAAACCTGCGGTATGGAAATCCCAACGCCTCGGAGGCGGAGCTGCGGACAGCTCTGGATACAGCTCAGGCGGGCTTTGTATATGACCTGCCGGATGGCCTGGCTTCCCATACAGCTCAGGGGGGCACGAATTTTTCAGGCGGACAGAAGCAGCGTCTTTCCATTGCCAGGGCTCTGGCAAAAAAATCTTCTGTCTATATCTTTGATGACAGTTTTTCCGCTCTGGACGCAAAGACAGACGCAGCTCTCCGCCATGCCTTAAAGGATGCCACGAAAGATGCGGCTGTCATCATCATCGCCCAGCGTGTAAGCACTATTCTTCACGCAGACCAGATCCTGGTGCTGGATGACGGAAAAATCGCAGGACTGGGCACTCATTCCTGGCTTTTAGAGCACTGTCCGGTATATAAGGATATTGTGCGTTCCCAGCTTCGGGACGCCTGATTTTGTCATATTTTAACGGAGGTTCATTGATTTTATGGAAAATGACCAGAATTATTTTGATACAGAAGTATTTGAAGCAAAGCATATGAAAAAGACCATTCTGCGCTTTATCCGCTCTATGGGGAAGCAGAAATGGAGACTGACCGTTGTATTTATCTGTATTGCCTTTTATACCTATTTTACGGTCATGGCGCCCTTATACAGTGCAGATGTGGTAGACCTGATCTGGAACCAGATGAAGGAGGCAATGCAGACCGGACAGCATTTTCAGATCACCTGGGAGTTTGGCGGAAGGCAGCTTTTCTCCCTTCTTCTCATGTTTTTAGCCTGCGGTATCTTCTATTCCCTCCAAAGCTTTCTTATGGCAAACTTTGCAGAAAAATTGAATCTGCAGCTGCGGGGGGAGATCAGCGAGAAGTTAAACCGTCTTCCCTTGTCCTACTTTGACCGCCAGCAGCCGGGAGCCATCATGAGCCGGGCCACCAATGACCTCGAAAAAATGTCCGAGGCTCTTCAAACGGGACTTCTGCGCCTGTTTATGGCTGTTGGAACCATCCTGGGTTCTCTTTCTATCATGGCTTACTTTGACGGATTCCTCACTGCGGTCTTTTTGTTCTTCACCGCAATTTCCCTGCTGGCAGCCAAAGCCGCTTCACAAAAGACCCTGCGCTATGCGGCCAGACGCCAGGACTGCACGGGAAAACTCAACAGCCTTATCGAAGAAGCATACAGCGGCCGTATGCTGATCAAAGCCTTTAACCGGGAAGAGGAAAGTCTGGCCCAGATCCGCCAGGCCGCTGTGGAGCTGGCAGACGCTTCCGAAAAAACAGATTGGATCATCAATGCCATTAACCCCGGAATCCGCGTTATCAACCGGTTCGGACAGGTTGCTGTGGCTGTTTTGGGAGGTGTTATGCTCTTAAAGGGCCACCTGACCCCGGGACGGTTCCAGGCGTTCTTCCAGTATGCCAATCAAGCCGGAGAACCCATTACCGAACTGTCCTATATGATCAATTCCCTCCAGTCTGCCCTTGCATCGGTGGAACGGGTCTATGAGCTGCTGGACGAAGAAGAAATCCTACCGGATCCTGAGCATCCGGCCTGTCTTCCCGCCCCAAAGGGTCATGTGGACTTCTCTCATATCCGTTTCGGCTACACTCCGGAGCGCACCCTCATGTCTGATATCAGCTTTTCCGTAAAAGAAGGGCAGAAAATCGCTATCGTAGGCGCTACGGGTGCGGGAAAAACCACGCTGATCAATCTGCTGATGCGTTTCTATGAAATCGGCGGCGGAACCATTTTACTGGACGGCGTAGACACCCGCTCCTTAAGCCGGGCCGGCCTTCGCCAGGCCTTCGGCATGGTACTGCAGGACACCTGGCTTTTTGAGGGGACCATTGCGGAAAATATTGCCTATGGAAAGCCGGATGCTTCCAGAGAAGAGATTATTGCTGCTGCAAAGGCAGCCAGAGCCGACTTTTTTATCCGTACGCTGCCTAAGGGATACGATACGGTTCTTGGAAGCGATGCGGAAACTATTTCCGCAGGACAGCGCCAGCTCCTTACCATCGCCAGGGTCATGCTCTGCGATCCTGCCATCCTGATCCTGGATGAGGCTACCTCTTCTGTGGATACCCGGACGGAAATGGAGATCAGCCTTGCCATGAACACACTGATGAGGGGCCGTACTTCTTTTGTGATCGCCCACCGTCTGTCTACCATTGTGGATGCGGATCTGATCCTGGTAATGCAGAATGGTACGATTATCGAGCAGGGGAATCACAAACGCCTCCTGGAATCAGGAGGCGCTTATGCGGAACTGTATAACAGTCAGTTTGCTTAATTTAATTACTGATTTAAACCATTAAATATCTTTTCAGCCGTAATCGGAAGCTCTCTGATCCGGACGCCGACTGCATTGTATACTGCATTGGCAATGGCCGGGGACGGAGTATTGATTACGATCTCACCGATGGACTTGGCGCCAAAGGGGCCTGTCGGCTCATAGCTGCATTCCAGCTCTACCTGCACCCTGCCAATGTCCAGACGGGTGGGAAGCTTGTACTGCATCAGGGAATTCTCGCAGACATGGCCGTTTTTCAGATAGGTTACATCCTCGTAAAGAGCCATTCCGATGCCCTGTACCAGTCCGCCCTCTGTCTGTACTCTTGCCAGATTTTCATTTAACGGCGTACCGCAGTCAACGGCTGATACAAACTGGATCAGATCGATCTGTCCGGTTTCCATATCTACCTCTACTTCTGCCGCACCTGCCATGAACGGAGGCGGAGATACGGGAGATGTACAGGATTCGGTTGCCTGAAGTGCCTCGTTATTAAAGCACATAGCTCTGTTTCCGATATCCAGAAGAGAAATCTCATTTTCAAATCCTGAGCCTTCGGGCACCGGAGTGAGACGCTTTACGGATTTTCCGGTAAATTCCAGTTCATCCTCGCCGCAGCTTAAGTATTCTGCGGCCTTCTTTATAATCTTTTTCTTTAAGGTCTCGCAGGTCTTAACCACTGCGTTTCCGGTCAGGTAGGCCGTACTGGAAGCATAGGAACCGGAGTCATAGGGAGAAATATCCGTATCTACGCCGTAGACAACGATATCATCCATCTCACAGTTCAGACACTCTGCCGCTACCTGCGCCAGGGTGGTATCGCAGCCCGTTCCCATATCGGATGCACCGATGGTCATGGAATAAAAACCGTCATCATTTACCTTGATGGTTACAGAAGCCACATCTACCTTTGAAATAGATGAACCCTGCATAGCCATGGCAATTCCTACGCCGCGGACCTTTCCATTTCCCATATCCTTTCTGGGATACTTCTCATCCCAGCCGATCATTTCCTTTACACGATCCACACAGCGGTCCAGCGTGCAGCTTTCTGCCGTTTCTCCGTAATATGCAGGCATTACCTGTCCTTCACGGACCATATTTTTTTCACGCAGCTTAACCGGATCCATATGAAGCTCTGCAGCCAGCTCGTCAATGGCAGACTCTACGGCAAAAATACCCTGGGTCGCACCATAGCCGCGGTATGCGCCTGCAGACATACGGTTGGTGTAGACTACATCATAGGCAAAGCGGAAGGCCTTTGGAGTTCCGTACAGAGGAATAGATTTGTGTCCGGAAAGTCCTACGGTCGTCGGCCCGTGCTCGCCGTAAGCGCCTGTGTTGGACAGGGTGTAAACGTCGATTGCCTGTAAAATGCCTTCGTCGTCGCAGCCTAATTTTACCTTTACTTCCATCTCATGGCGGGGAGAGGAAGCAATCTGGGACTCGTAGCGGCTGTAAACGATCTTTGCGGGCTTTCCTGTCTTCATGGTTACGATAGCCGGATAAACCTCTGCGATTACAGTCTGCTTGGCTCCGAAGCCGCCGCCGATCCTGGGCTTGATCACACGGATCTTTGACTTTGGCACATCCAGCGCATGAGCCAGGATCCGGCGCACATGGAAGGTAACCTGGGTAGATGCGGTTACAACCAGTCTTCCGTAGATATCCATATAGGTGAAAGCCCGGAAGGTCTCCATCATGGCCTGCTGATTTGCCTTTGTATGGTAAACACGCTCAATTACATGGCTGCTGCCTGCAAATGCGGCTTCCAGATCTCCGGCCTCATCCTTACCGCAGGCACAGAGATTGCGCATATTATCAGCGCCAACGGGACAGAGGGCCTTCCAGTCCTCCTCAGGATGAACTAAAATGTCTCCGTCCTTTGCATCATGCATATCGAGAACAGGCTCTAATACCTCATATTTTACCTTGATCAACCGCATGGCCCGGTCTACGCAGGCCTCGTCCTCACCTGCTACAATAGCTACCGCGTCGCCCACGAAGCGCACTCTCTGATCAAGGATCAGACGGTCATAGGGGCTGGGCTCCGGATAGGTCTGTCCTGCCATGGTAAAGCGCTTCTTCGGCACATCCTTCCAGGTAAGGATACATTCGATTCCCTGTACCTTGGAGGCTACGGCGCAGTCGATCTCACGGATCAGCGCATGGGCATAGGGGCTGCGCAGAACCTTTACGATCAGGCAGTCCTTCATGGCAAGATCATCCGTATACACCGGCTTTCCCGTCACAAGAGCTTTCGCATCTCTCTTGATCAGGGGTGCGCCTACTACACGCAGCTTTTTGGCCTCAGCGGGCCGTTTCTGTGAATATGCCATCAGTCCCTGCCTCCTTTCTGCTTTGCATCCAGATACTTTTTAACTGCACGAAGCTGGGACATATATCCGCTGCAGCGGCAGAGATTTCCGGCTAAATACTCCTTGATCTCGTCCTCTGTAGGATCCTTTAACTCCCGCTCCATGGCCAGTACGTTCATAATAAAGCCCGGGCTGCAGAAGCCGCACTGCTCTCCGCCCTCAGCGGCTAAGAACATGCCAAATTCCTCTGCCTCCTTCTGAAGTCCCTCCAGAGTAGTTACATGACGTCCATCCGCTCTGAGAGCCAGAGTGGAACATGACAATACGGGCTTTCCGTCCAGCCAGACAGTACACAGGCCACAGTTTGCTGTTTCACAGCCTCTTTTTACGCTGTAGCAGCCCAGTTCACGCACCAGATCAAGAAGCACCGTATCCGGACGCACCTCTGCCTGAACCTGTTTTCCATTTAAACGAAAGCGAATCTCCATTACCGGCTCACACTCCTTCCCTTTAAGCGCTCCATGAGGCGTCTTACATACACAACTGCCAGGCTATGGCGGTACTGTCCGCTGCCTCTTGTATTATCTCCATAGGAAACTGCGTCTGCTGCCTGCTTTGCCATTTCCTTTATGGTGTCAAAATTATCTTCTGTAAATTCTACTAACGCTGCCTTTGCCGGTCTGGCTCCGATGGATACGAACCACTGGTTGCCCAGATTTGCAGCGCAGACTGCAAGCAGCGGGAAATCCGTACTGGAATTTCTCTGGCTGATATAGGCAGCCTTTCTTCCGTCCTTTTTGATCACCACACGGACAAGGATATCTCTGTCATCCCTGTGAACCGGACGGGCTGCGAACTCTTTGATCGGCACCATGCCGCCGTGGTACAGCTCTACATAAGCGTCAAGAGCCAGCAGGCAGGTAAGGATATCGGAAAATCCGAAACGGGCATATACGCTTCCGCCTACAGTTGCGCAGTTGCGCATCTGAACTCCTACGATATGTCTGGTGCACTCCTTAAAAATGCCTCCGAAATATGTATTCAGTCCTTCATGAATTTCCAACTGTCTCAGGCTGCACATAGCTCCTATGGAAAATTCCTCTTCATTTTCTTCAATCTGATCCAGCCCAAGACCGGATAAGTCGATGACCATACGCTTTGTCACGTTTGTCATCTTCAGCCACACCATGCCTCCTACTACCAGGCTGCTGCGTTTCTGGCACAGCTCGTATGCCTCAGCCAGGCTGGTTACCTTAACATAATCATCTGCTCGAAACACCTGATCGCTCCTTTCGTCATTTGCAACGTTTCCTTTTGTATCAGACAAACAGAGGCATTATAGCACGAAATACCGCTGTTTTCTACATAGTTCGCTATTTTTTCAAAAGATATGCGTCAAACATGGCCCTGGCAACAGGCCCTGCTATCTTTCCTCCGCTTCCCGACTCCTCCACCAGCACTGTAACTGCAATCTTTGGAGCTTCTGCCGGGGCAAAGCCCGTAAACCAGGCATGCGTTTCCTTTCCGGTTTCAAATTCCGCAGTTCCTGTTTTAACTGCAGCGGTGTAATCCTCTGTACGAACCGCCGAGCCTGTGCCCACATCCGTCACAGCCTTCATAAGCTCTGTGAGCTTTCCCGCCTCATCTGCCGTCATCATGGAACCATAGGCCTCCGGAAGAAACTTCTTAACCTCTTCCCCGCCTGCACTTACTACCCGGTCTAACAGATAAGGCTTCATCAGCGTTCCCCCATTAGCCACAGCCGAGGTGATCAGGACACTGTGCAGGGGCGTGATCAGGGTAGTTCCCTGTCCGATGGAGGTCTGCAAAATCTCCCAGATATCGGCTCCGGCTTTCATATTGAAGCTGCTCTCTTTATAAGGAAAGCCGGAAAATGGCAGCGGCCGGTTATATAAAAGTTCCTCTGCCGTAGCTGCAAACCGGTTTAAATCCAGCTCCAGCCCCATGCTTGAAAATGCTCCGTTGCAGGAATTGGCAAAGGCCTTTACAAAATCCTGGCTGCCATGAGCCTCGCTGTGAAAGCATTTGATGGAATACTCTCCATTGTGATATACGCCATTGCAGTCAAAATGAAAGTCTTTGTAATTGTCCGGATGCTCCCTGATATATTCCAGGGCAGTCAGGATCTTAAAGGTAGAACCGGGAGCATACAGCCCCTGGGCCGCGCGGTTTAAAAGCTGGCTTTGGGTATTGGCGCTGTCTGTGAGAGCAGCCCAGTCCGTAAGCAGCGTATTGGGATCATAGTCCGGCTTTGACACCATCGCTAAAATCTTTCCCGTGTCCGGCTCCATGGCGATCACCGCTCCTCTTCGGTCTCCCAAAGCGGAATAGGCGGTCTGCTGAAGATTGATGTCCAGAGTGGTTACCACATCATCTCCCAGATTTTTCCTTCCGCTTAATTCATTTACCGCCTGCTCGATGAGATTTACATGGGATGTAAGGAGATAAAAATTTGCCAGAGACTCAATTCCTGTCTTTCCCTTGGTGGAATACCCTACTACATGTGCAAATACATCCCCATGGTCGTAAACCCGCAGCTCATTTCCATCCTCATCCTCCTCATTGTGAGCCAGAACCGTACCGTCAGACGCCAGGATCTTCCCCCTGTGAACCCGGTCGGAAAAACGGTCCAGACGGGCATTGTAGGAATTATTGATCACCTCCGGTCCCTGTATCTGTATAAAATACCCTACATATAAAATAAGTGCCAGAAACAGCAGGGCAATTCCATAGGTAATCCTGAGGATACTGCGGTTTGCAGGAGATTCCCCTGTCTGTTTTTTTCCTTTTTTTGCCATCAGTCCTCAGCCACCCCCATCTCTTCTTCGTCATTTCGTTTAATAATATACAGTCCCTGGATCATGGCAAAGAGCATAAAGGTGCTCACAATGGAACTGCCGCCATAGCTTACAAAGGGAAGGGTCACGCCGGTAGATGGGATAAACTTCGTCACACCGCCTACGGTTAAAAATACCTGCGTCACATACTGGATTCCCAGCCCAAAGGCAATCAGCTTGTAAAACATGGCCTGCATCCGGGAAGCGATCATCATAAACTGGATAAAACAGCCCAGACAGATTAAAAGCAGGCAGACGGCAAAGATGCCTCCAAACTCCTCTCCTATGGCCGCAAAGATAAAATCCTTTTCCACCACTGGGATTTTTCCCGGCATTCCCTGGCACAGCCCCATGCCAAACCACCCTCCTGTACCGATGGCAAACAGCGACTGGGTGATCTGATAACCCGTATTGTCAATATCCGCCCAGGGATTTTTCCAGGCAGCCACTCTGCGCTTTACATGGTCAAACAGGCCAAAGGCAGCAGCGGCCGCTCCGCAGCCAAGTCCAATCCCGCCAAACAGATACAGCTTCTTTCCTGTGGCGATAAAAAGCATAAGCACATAGCTTACAAACAGGATCAATGCTCCTCCCAGATCCTTTGACAGAACCAGGATCAGCACATGGGCCGCTGCGGCGGCAGTTGTAATACAGACTTGTTTCAATTCCGTGGACTGGTAAAACATGGAAGCCGTAAAGAGCACAAAGGTCAGCTTTACAAATTCCGAGGGCTGGATGGAAATTCCTCCAATGGTAAAGGAAAGCTGCGCTCCAAAGCTCTCATCCCCTCCGATCCAGACCGCAAGAAGAGCCAGGATCCCCACCGCGGCGTAAATCCACTGGAATTTATAAATCTGCCAGAACCGCTCCATGATCCACGGGATCAGCCAGGAAACAACGGCTGCCCCGCAGATAATTACAAACTGCTTTAGGGCCTTATCTAAGGGATCTGCACGAAACATGGACAAACGGCTCAGCATAATCAGGCCTACAGCCAGAAGCATACAGGTGTTATTTACCAGAATCCGTGAAACATTCCGGTAAAAACGCCGCGTAAGGAAAATATAAACCAAGAAAAACACAGCCTGGGCTGCATAAAAGGCGGCTAAAAGCCCCGACGTCTTTTCATCCTCTGCCTTTAAAAACAATGTCATATAGGCCAGAAAATGCATAAAAAACATTACATGGTTCTGTCTGGCGCAGAGCCTTAGCTTCCGTTCCCGGTCCGGGAAGGAAAAATAGCGGAAATTCGCCCAGGTGTAGACAGCCATGAGAAAAATCATCACATATTTGGACAGTTCCAGGATCAGATTAACCATACCCTATTCTACTCCCCGCCTGAAATGGCCTCTGGTAAATTCTGTAAATGGAGGCTCTGCGTTTTCTCCTCTGATAAACTCTGCTGCAAAGGCATTTAATACTGCCTTTGTCTCCTCCCCTGTTTCTATTGTAAAGCACAGGCGCAGTCCCTCAGGAGCCAGACGCTTTACAGAATCTACGCAGCCGTGAAGGGACACGGGAAGAGGATTTAAAATCGTATTATAGCAGAACGCACAGTGATTCTGAACCGGCAGCCGTGCTCCGGTTCTGTCCTTCATCCACAAAAGAGAGGGACATTTACTGCAGCCTTTTACGGTCTTTGTAATGCACTGGGCCGATACCATCATGGGCGCCCGGCCATAAACGATCAGCTCTGCCAGAAGCCCCTCTCTGCGGCAGGCCTCAAAAACAGGCTCCAGCTCTCTGCTGTTCAGTTCCCATGGCGCAGTGATAAAAGCAGCCTGCTCCTCCTTCAATGTGTGTACTGCCCCATGATTCCATGCATAGACGGAGGCGTCAAAGGAAGCAGAAAAGGAAATCTGCTCCTCTCTCATCCACTGTATTTCTTCAAAGGCACGGATTAAAAGGCCGTCAAAACCTGCCTGCTCCAGACAGGAACGGTATGTTCGGAAAAATCCTATGGCATGGGTCCTGAAAATGTGCGGGAGGGTAAGATAACACTCCTTTCCGGCCTGATGGATCAGCTGTACAAATTCTGCCCAGCGCTCCGGCTGAAAGGATGAAGCATCCAGACAGATCCTCCTGACCTCCGGCACGACAAGCGCTGCAGACAGCTGATCCCCGGTTTCTGCGGATACCGTAAGATACATCGGTCTTTTACCTGCACTCTCATCCGGGACAGGCCCGGCGCATCCAGCCGCCCGGCTGCTTTTCTCACCGGAATCTGCACCGTTCTGAACTTCTCCCGCCTCCGGCGCCTTTCTTCTCCACTGATTCTGGATCGCCTCTGTAAGCGCCTCAAAGCCCTCTCTGCGCAGTTCATTTAATGCCTGAACGGGAAGAAACAGCGCTCCGCATACCTCTGCCTCAAGCTCTGTAAATTCAAAAGCCGTAGCCCCTGTTTTCCCCAGCTGGCGGATCACCTTTTCTCTGGTCATTGGCTGGTTTTTCGCAGCCTGAGGCTCCTGTCCGGAAACCGTCACAGAAATATCCCCGCAGGTCAGCGTAAGCACGGACGGAAGTCCCTCCGCCAGATATGCATACCCCTCCACAGGCTCTTTCTTCTCTGTTTCCACATATTCCCGGTCCAGAAAGTCAAAGAGTTCTTTGTTCGTTTCCCGAAATTCCGGCTTTTCCTTTAAAGCGATCATGTCGCGGCCATTATGTCTGGTGTAGTAGCCGGAGGTAAAGCCTCCCCGGTCAAACAGATCCAGAAGCTCTTTTTTATCCTCCGGCTCCACATAATACCCTTCTGAACCGTATTCCAGATACCGGTCCAGATACTTCCGGTAAATCCGCACTACTCCGGCCGTATATCTGGGGCTCTTCATCCTTCCTTCAATCTTCAGTGAAAATACACCTGCTTCCAGAATCTGGGGCAAAATATCCAGCGTGCACAGATCCTTCATGCTGAGGACACATTTCTGATCCTCTTTATTGACAGCTGTTCCTTTTTCCTGCTCATATACCCGGTAGGGAAGACGGCAGGGCTGGGCGCACCGGCCCCTGTTTCCGCTTCTGCCCCCGATCAGGCTGCTCATAAGGCACTGTCCGGAATAGCAGTAGCACAGCGCCCCGTGGACAAAGGTTTCAATATCCATTCCCGTCTCATCATAGATCCGGCGGATCTCCTCTAAGGATACCTCTCTGGCCGGCACTACCCGGCAGCAGCCCAGACGCTTCAGCTCCTTTGCCCCGTAAACACTGGTAATGGTCATCTGGGTGCTGGCGTGAAGTTCTATTCCCGGAAAATGCTCCCGAATAAAGGACAGGGCTCCCAGGTCCTGAACGATCACACCGTCCAGTCCGGCTTTATAATAGGGAAGCAGATACTCATATAATTCTCCCAGCTCATTCTCCTTAAAGAGCGTATTTACGGTCATATAAAGGCGGCAGCCATGGAGATGGGCGTATTCAATGGCTGCGATCATCTCATCCTGATCTGCATTTTGAGCATAGGCTCTGGCTCCAAACCGCGCTCCTCCCATATATACAGCGTCAGCGCCCGCTGCCACTGCTGCCTTTAAGCTTGCAAAGGAGCCTGCCGGAGCAAGCAGCTCTGCTCTTTTTTTCTCTTTCATGTTATTTCCGCCTTTCCTGGTCTTTTAACGGATCCAAAACCACATTTCTCCCCCGTTCTCTTCAGGGATAACGAAAGGATGCCCCATACGAATCCATGAGACATCCCCCCGATGCTGTCTTTTTTGTATCCTTCTATCTGCGGCCTCTGTGAAAGCCTGCCTTTCTGGCTGCCTGAAGCGCTCTTCTTGCCAGCTCTTCATCGGAAACAGGCCGAACCTCTTCTTCAGGAGCAGCCGCCGGTTCAGAAACCTCCGCTTCTTCATTCGAAACCTCTGCCGCTTCCTCTTCTGCGGTCTCTTCTCCTGTCTCTTTCCCAACCTCAGGTTCTTCCTCCAAAACAGGATTCTCCTCAACAACAGGCTCTTCCTCAGAAGCAGCCGCTTCTCCCACTGCCCGGAGTTCGTTCTCCTGATGAAGCATAAGGGCTTTCATCTGCTCCGCCTCTGTCACTGCCTCAGCCCGCTCCTGAGACAGCCTTTCATTCTGGCGGGTAAGATTTCTGTTTTCCCGTTCCAGCTTCGCTAAATGTGAAGCCGTCTCCTCCAGCTGCACCTGGCGCTCCTCCAGATCCTTAAGCACAGCTTCCAGCTTCATCTGAGTGCTTACCAGCTCATGCTTTAAGCTGTAGCTCTCCTTTTCCATCCGGTTGCGTTCCTCTTCCATCTGTTCCGAATGATCCAGCGCCTTAAAATAATCGTCTGCAATATTTAACTGGATCATAACCTGCTGATAATCCGCACTCTGCTTGGAGAAACCCGGAATCCCGCGCAGCTGCATATTCTTTTCATTTACATAGCTGGCCGTCCGCTGAAGATAAGCCTCGTCCTCGCTTCCGCCCAGAGTATATATTTTTCCGTCGATTAAAACCTGTGTATAATTCTTTGTTTCCATACTTCACTCATTCTCCTGTCTGATCCGGGGAAACGTTCTTTCCCTCTAACAGAAGCTTACCACATTTTCATCCCATTTCCAAGCCCAAATGACGATAAGCGCTCTCTGTGGCCATCCTTCCTCTGGGCGTGCGGTTGATCAGGCCGTTCATCAGAAGATAGGGTTCATACACATCCTCTAAGGTTCCGGCGTCTTCCCCCAGAGCCGCAGCCAGCGTATCAAGCCCTACAGGGCCGCCGGAAAACTTCTCAATGATCATAAGCAGGATATTTCTGTCATTCTGATCCAGTCCCAGCTTGTCCACATCCATGATATCCAGAGCAAAATCCGTCACTTCTTTCGTGATCGCTCCGTCATATTTTACCTGAGCGAAGTCTCTTACCCTTTTTAAAAGGCGGTTTGCCAGTCTGGGCGTACCTCTGGACCGTCTGGCAAGCTCTAATGCCCCTTCCGGATCGATCTCCACTCCCAGCACCCCTGCGGAATGTATGATAATGGTCTTAAGCTCCTGGGGCGTATAAAATTCCAGACGCTGAACCACTCCGAACCGGTCTCTTAAAGGAGCCGTAAGAAGGCCGGCTCTGGTAGTAGCGCCCACCAGAGTAAAATGGGGCAGCTCCAGACGGATGGAGCGGGCCGAAGAATCCTTTCCCAGCATAATATCTATGGCAAAGTCCTCCATGGCTGGATAAAGTACCTCCTCCACCTGACGGTTTAAACGGTGGATCTCATCCACAAAGAGCACATCCCCCTCCTGAAGGTTATTTAAGATCGCAGCCATCTCCCCAGGCTTTTCAATGGCCGGGCCGCTGGTTACCTTCATCTTCGTTCCCATCTCATTTGCAATAATCCCGGAAAGGGTGGTCTTTCCAAGGCCAGGGGGGCCGTAAAACAGCACATGATCCAGCGCTTCCCCTCTGGATTTGGCTGCCTCAATATAGATTTTCAGAGTGGATTTGATCTTCTCCTGCCCAATATAGTCCTCAAGGCACTGAGGACGCAGCGTAGTCTCAATACGCACATCCTCCTCTGTTGCCTCTGTTGTTATGATCCTGCGTTCCATAAGTCCCTCATCATTTTCCAATTATTTCCTTTAAGTTCTTCCCTTACAGAAAGGTCAGAAATTTTAAAGAAGCCTTAAGCACATCCTCTGAATTCATTCCCTCTGTCATTTCCACGCGCTTTACCGCCCTGGAAGCCTCTGCCCCCGTATAGCCAAGGGCCGTAAGGGCCTCCACAGCTTCTTTTGCAGCTGATGCCAGCCCGGAAAGTTCCTCGGTCCGGACTGCACTGCCGTTTCCGCCCCCAAAGCCGGAAATCACCTCTTCCAGATCCACCTTATCCTTTAAATCCAAAATCAGCCTCTGGGCCGTTTTGGGGCCGATACCGGGTGCCCTGGAAATGGCCTTGGCGTCGCCGCTTACAATAGCCGTCCGCAGGTCGTCGGGCCGCATAACAGACAAAATCCCCAGAGCGCCTCTGGGGCCGATGCCGTTTACGCTGATAAGCTGCTTAAACATCTCTCTGTCCTGCCGGTTAAGAAAGCCGTAAAGCGTCATGGAATCCTCACGGACCTGAAAATACGTATGAACGATCACCGGAGAGCCCAGGGACGGAAGCTCTTCTAAGAGGGACAAAGGCACACGGATCCCATAGCCAATGCCTCCTGTCTCCACTATGATCATGTCCTCTTCCACTGCTTCCAGGGTTCCTTTTATATATGATATCATCGATCCAGTTCCTTTTCTCTGTGCGTTCTGCCGCTCCCGGCAGCTTTTATTTCTGACCTTCATCATAACATACCGCCACACGCAATGCAAGTGGTGTATCGAACGTATTTTCTGTTTTTAAAATACACCTTTGACAGATGCTTGCATATTTCCCTATTTTCCGCTAAACTGTCCTCAGTAACTATATCAGAAAGGAACACCATGATCACCATTAAGCATCCCATTGATTTTCTGGAAACCTATCCCCTGGACCGGATCGGGCCAAAAGAACAGCTGCTTTTCTTCGATATTGAAACAACCGGATTTTCCGGAGACACTTCCCAGCTCTACCTGATCGGCTGCGTGTACCATGACGGCTTTGGCTGGAAGCTGATCCAGTGGTTTGCAGATACCAGACAGGCGGAATCAGAACTTTTAGATGCATTCTTTGTCTTTATAAAACGTTTTAAAACCCTGATCCACTTTAACGGCGACCGGTTTGACATCCCCTATCTGGAAAAATGCTGCCGCAGGCTGGGTCTTTCCCACAGCTTTGAGGGCATGGAAAGTATGGATATCTACAAAAAAATCCGTCCTTACCGGAAGCTTCTGGGATTAGAAAGCATGAAGCAGAAGGCCATTGAGCAGTTTTTAGGCATTTCCCGTGAGGATAAGTACACTGGAGGACAGTTAATTGAGGTCTACCGCGATTATCTGCACACCCATGAAAAATCGCTCTATGATCTGCTGATCCTTCACAATGAGGATGATTTAAAGGGAATGCCCGCTATCCTTCCCATTTTAAGCTATGCAGATTTCTTTTCATCCCCTCTTTTCCCTCAGGCTCCTGAATTATGGGAGGGTGACTGTACAGAGCCCACGGACACGCCCTTTCTGCATCTTACGGGTACCGCCTCTGTTTCTGTTCCCGTTCCGCTGGAATATTCTTCCGGTCCGGTGAGTCTGGAGCTATATGAAAATAAAGCCGTCTGCACCATCCGCCTCTGCCGCGGCTGCCTTAAATATTTTTATCCCGATTATAAGGATTACTACTATCTCCCCTTTGAAGACACAGCCGTCCATAAAAGCGTAGGGGAGTATGTAGATCGGTCTGCCCGGAAAAAGGCCACTGCCCGAACCTGCTACACAAAAAAAGAGGGCCTGTTCCTCCCTCAGTTTGGCCCCTTTAAGGAACCTTCCTTCCGGGAGGATTACAAGTCCCCTCTCACCTATGTGCTTTATGATGACTCGCTGTTTTCACAGCCCCAGGCCGCAGATACCTACTTCAGTCAGCTCTTTTGCTGGCTTTTGGAACAGTAGGGCTGAAAACATTACAGGTGATGAAAAATCCCCTCTAACAGAGCTCCGGCTGCGGTAAAAAGAAGCAGAAGAAAAAAAGCTGCCAGATGAAGACGGTGTTCCCGTCCTCCGGCCCAGCCTGCAAGGACTGCCCAGGTAATCCCATAAATCACCCCCTGTGGAAACAAAAGCCAGAGAAACACTGGAAGTCCCCAGACGCCCTTTTCCAATGTGAGAAAAGCCAAGGCCCCGGAAAGGCACATTCCGCCCCAGCAGGTAATGCAGCCAAAAAAGAAGGGGCTGCAGATCGTTAGACCTGCCACCCATCCTGCAGTCATCTGAAGCAGCCGCTTTGCCAGCAGACTCACAACGCCGGCTTCCTTCATTGCCTGTTCCAGCCCCCCATCTTTCAATGTCTCTGTCAGGCAGGAAATCATCCCCTTCCCCCAGAGATCCTCCCTGCCTTCTCCTGCAAGCAAGCCCCTTCCCAGTGCTCCTTCTCCAAATAAAAGCACAACGGCTGTTCCCCCTATGATCCCGGCTCCAAAGCAGAATATAAGCCAGTCCTCATAGGAAAAACGCCGCTGTCTGAAAGCTGTCACCGTTCTGGCTGCCAGCGCCATTTTTTTCCCTCTGATCTTCATTCCCGTTTCTCCCTGTTTCCCCTTAAAACAGGTGTATGCGGCCGGAGGGATCCGTATGTATCAGGGAGTCTCCCAGTACAGGATTCCGTTTCGGTTCTCTCTTAAGGCAAAGTCCTCATCATAGAGGTATTCCAGACAGGAAAATACGAATTTCATCCACACCGGCTCCCGTGCTGTACAGTTTCACTTCATAAATTCCCGGCGCACGTTCTTCCATCCTGCTCACCCTTCTGTTTTATACAAACTCGTCCTTCTTATCCACACTCCGGTACTTACGTCCGTAAGCCATAATGGCGGCAATGGTCTTTCCGTCTGTGATTTTTCCCGTAAAGATCAGCTCCTCTAAATCCTTAAGCTCCCAGGCCTCTACTTCTATGACCTCATCCTCATCCAGATGCTGATGGCTTGGCACCAGATTGTGGGCAACAAAAATATCAATGGCCTCATCGCAGAAGGCTACCGTAGTATTAACACTGATCAGATATTCCAGTTTTTCTGTCTTAAAGCCCGTTTCCTCCTCCAGTTCCCGGTACGCACACTCAATTTTGGGTTCTTTGGGATCATCCAGCTTTCCTGCCGGGATCTCCAGAGTAAAACGATCCAGTGCGTTTCTGTACTGGCGCACCATGAGGATTTTTCCTTCATCCGTTACCGGCAGCACTGCCGCAGCTCCGTCATGGTGGATATAGTCCCAATGGGCCTCATGGCCGTTGGCAAGAACCGTATCCTCGTAAATCTTTAAAATATTTCCCTGATATTTTAGCTGCCGGTCCAGACGGATCACCGGCATTCCTTCATTTTCTGGTTTCTGTGCCATGTTTTTTCCTCCCCTATTTCATTTTCTGGCTTTTTTCATAGCAGGCGTCTGCCGCTTTGATCACTGCATTGCGAAATCCAAATTCTTCCAGAGCAGATACTCCCGCAATGGTGGTTCCGCCCGGAGAGCAGACCTCATCCTTTAACTGCCCCGGATGCTTTCCCGTTTCCAGTACCATTTTTGCGCTTCCAAGAACGGTCTGGGCTGCCATTTCACAGGCTGTTTTACGGGGAAGCCCATATTTCACGCCGCTGTCTGCCAGTGCCTCGATAAACATGTATACAAAGGCCGGAGAGCAGCCGCTGACGCAGCCCACAGCCTCCATCTGGCTCTCCTCTATCAGCTCCACGCCGCCACAGCTTTTAAAGACCGCGCAGATCTGCTCCTTTTCCTCCTCTGTAAATGGATCAGTGCCAAAGGCGATCCCCGTCATTCCCGCTCCCAGCATAGCCGGAGTATTTGGCATGGCCCGCACCACACGGATCTCATCTCCCAGCCGCTCCTTTAAACTGGAAATGGTCTGTCCCGGAGCCAGGGAGATCACCACCTGATCCTCCTCTAATACCTCGCGGATCTCATCAAATACTACATCAAAATACTGGGGCTTAACCGCAAGGATCAGATATTTGCAGCTCTGCGCGCAGGCCCGGTTGGACTCTGCATGAGGCACGCCGGTAGCTTCTGTAACCGCAGCCATCTTTTCTGCATGAGCTGCCGTAAAAATAAATCTTCCCGGCTCACAGGTCTTTAAAAGACCGTGCAGGATCGCCAGGCCCATATTTCCCATTCCGATAAAACCGATCTCAGCCATTTTAAGACCTCCTTATTCTGCATCCTTTAGTATGTTACAAAAATCAAAGGTAGCGAAGTAATCCTTTGGCGTCTCTGCCCTCCGGATCATTTCTGCCGAGCCGTCTTCTTTTAAAAGAAGCTCTGCTGATCTTAATTTTCCATTGTAATTATATCCCATGGCAAAACCGTGGGCTCCAGTATCATGGATCACCAGCAGATCACCCTTTTCAATCTCAGGCAGCATCCGGTCAATGGCAAATTTATCATTATTTTCGCACAGGGAACCCACTATATCATACATATGGTCACAGGGTGCATTTTCCTTTCCCATCACCGTAATATGATGGTAGGCGCCGTACATGGCGGGACGCATCAGGTTTACCGCACAGGCGTCTACACCCACATACTCTTTATGGGTATGCTTCTCATGGATGGCCTTTGTAACCAGACAGCCATAGGGGCCCAGCATAAAACGGCCCAGTTCTGTGCACAGCGCTACATCACCCATACCCGCAGGCACCAAAACCTCCTCATAGACCTGCCGCACCCCTTCGCCGATGGCGCGGATATCATTAGGCTCCTGATCCGGACGGTAAGGGATGCCGATACCTCCGGAAAGATTGATAAAGGAAATATGAGCCCCCGTTTCCTCATGGAGGCGGACTGCCAGCTCAAACAGGATCTTTGCCAGCATGGGGTAATACTCATTTGTCACCGTGTTGCTTGCCAAAAAGGCATGAATGCCGAAATTCTTTGCTCCCTTGGCCTTTAAGATCTTAAATGCCTCAAATATCTGTTCCGTTGTCATACCATACTTGGAATCGCCGGGATTATCCATAATATCATTGCTGATCTTAAAAACACCGCCGGGATTAAAGCGGCAGCTGATGGTCTCAGGAATATACCCCAGCGTCTGCTCCACACACTCAATATGGGTAATATCATCCAGATTGATGATCGCCCCCAGCTTTGCAGCATAGGCAAATTCCTCCAGAGGCGTATCATTGGAAGAAAACATGATGTCGTTTCCGGAAAAACCGCAGGCCTTTGACATCATAAGCTCTGTCATGGAGGAGCAGTCCGTACCGCAGCCATACTCCTTTAAAATATTTAAAATAAAGGGATTAGGCGTAGCCTTTACCGCAAAGTATTCCTTATATCCCTTATTCCATGAAAATGCCTCCTTTAACTGTCTGGCATTTTCCCTGATCCCTTTTTCATCATACAGGTGAAACGGCGTTGGATACGTCTTTGTAATCTCCTCCAACTGCTCTTTTGTAACAAATGGTTTCTTCTCCACAGCAAATTTCCTCCTTCGTCCGCTTTGCTCCAAAACTGTAAAAAGTCTGTCTGAAAGCACAATGTCCTTGCCAAACATTGTACTCCCGGGCAGACTTCTTTGTCCAGTTCAATTTTTAGTTAATTTCTACCACACGCATGATGTTGGTCTGGGCAGCCTCCTCATGGCGTCTCGCATAGCTTACCACACCGGCAGTCAGTACAGCCAGCTTTCCGCTTTCCACGAAATTCTTTTCCTTAAGCTCCTCAATGGAATTTTCGATCAGCTCATCGGTAGAATCTGCGCGGCGGGACCATACGGGAGTTACGCCCCACTGAAGCTGCATCTGACGTACCGTAGACATACTTGGGGACATTCCCAGGATACGGGCAGCCGGCTTCCACTTGGAGAGCATCATAGAGGTAAAGCCTGTAATACTTGGAACAATGATATAATCAGCGCCGATATCATGGGCAGTGGAAACAGAAGCGCAGCATACAGCGTTAGAAACGTTCTTCATGTTCTCTGCGCTTACCTTACGCTGGCGGTATGCAGTGTAATCCAGATAGCTTTCTGTCTCCTCAACAATGGAACTCATCATCTTTAACGCCTCAACCGGATACTTACCCATGGCAGTCTCGCCGGAAAGCATCACGGCGTCTGTACCGTCATACACTGCGTTTGCAACGTCTGTTACCTCTGCACGGGTCGGTCTTGGGTTACGGATCATGGAATCCAGCATCTGGGTTGCAGTAATAACAGTCTTGCAGGCCACATTACACTTGCGGATGATCATCTTCTGAATATTTGGAACCTTCTGAGCCGGGATCTCAACACCCATGTCGCCGCGGGCAACCATGATGCCGTCAGCCTCAGCGATAATCTCATCCAGATTCTCAATTCCCTCTGCATTCTCAATCTTTGCAATTACCTTTATGGAAGAGCCTGCCTCATCCAGCATAGCCTTGATCTCCCGGATGCAATCTGCCGTGCGGACAAAGGAAGCTGCAATAAAATCAAAGCCCTGCTTGATGCCGAAACGGATATCTTCCTTGTCCTTCTCAGTCAGAGCCGGAAGCTTGATGCTTACGTTAGGAACATTTACGCCCTTTCTCTCGCCAAGCTCGCCGCCGTTTACAACGGTACATACGATATCTGTATCATTTACCTCATTTACCTTTAACTCGATCAGGCCGTCATCGATCAGAATGGTGTTTCCTGCAGAAACGTCCTCATTTAAGCCGCTGTAATTGATATGGCCGATGGTATCATCGCCAACGATTTCTCTGGTAGTCAGCGTATAGATCTGTCCCTCTTTTAAAGTGACCTTCTTTCCGTCCTTTAAAATACCGGTACGGATCTCCGGCCCCTTTGTATCCAGAAGGGCTGCAACCGGAATATCCAGTTCCTTGCGCACTTCCTTTAAGATTTCCAGACGTCCCAGATGCTCTGCATAATCACCATGAGAAAAGTTAAAGCGGGCAACGTCCATGCCATTCTTTGCCAGCCCCAGCATAACATTCTTGTCATTGGTATTGGGACCCATGGTACAGATGATCTTTGTCTTTTTCATTTTAATCCTCCATTATTAAACGTAAGTTGTGTAAAGCGATCCGGCGCAGGCTTTAATATGTGGGGAAGCTGCTTCCGGGAATTTATGGAAAGAAGCAAAACCCGGACTATTCCTCAGGTTTTTCTCCTTTTTTGACATGTTTGTGCGTGTATAAATGATCCATGCAGTACTCATAACTGCCTTCGCATTTGGAACAGTAGCGGAATTCCATCCCAGGGCTGTCCTCTGAGGTGCGTCCGCAGACTGCACAGCGGTGGGTATTTTTCACCACCCGGATCTTCTCCGTCTTTTTCTGGAACTCTCTGGAACGCTTTTTCTGATAAACCGGGCCTTTTTTTCCAAAGGTAAGCCATCCAAAAAAGATACCCATAAGAGCGATGCTTAACAGAATCTCTATCCGGTCGATCAGGCTGCCTCTCACAAAAGAATAGATATACATTACCCCTTCAAATACGGCAATCCAGCTGGACTTTAAGGGAATAAGCATCATAAAAAGCACCTGCATATCCGGAAACATCAGTGCGAACACAAAGAAGAATGAGTACACCAGATAATTTGGGAACAGCGGCAGAGGCATACCTGTGATCAGGTAGATCAGCACGGAAACAGCCGCATGAAGCAGTACGCCGGATATAATATAACAGTTAAACTTAAACCGTCCCCAAACCTGCTCTACCAGCAATCCAAAAAGCCGGACACAGTAAATGCCAATGGCATTAAAAATAACAAAGCTGATCGCATCTCCACCCGTAACTGCCGGCGGATATGCAAGAAACGTTACAATTCTCCAGATCTGCCCCCGGACAACCAGCGCAGGATTCAGGATCAGATAGCCAAAAAACTCCGGAGAAAGCAGATATGTCACAACGCCCAGGATCTGCAGGCCGCATACGATGTCAATGATACTGCCTCCCATCATACGCCTCAGACTGCGCTTTGCATTATTTACAAAATGATTCATTTAAAATCCCCTCATTTCAAAACAGATCCTTCTTATTAAAAATATACGCCACAATTAAGGACAGGGCCACTGCAAATCCCAGGACGATCCAGAATCCATAGGGGCTGTCTGCAAAGGGCATCCCCTTTGGCAGCACATTCATGCCGTAAAAGCTCGCCACCATAGTCGGGATGGACAGGACAATGGTCACTGTGGCCAAAAACTTCATAACAATATTCAGGTTGTTGGAAATAACGGAAGCAAAGGTATCCATAGTACCGCTTAAAATTCCATTATAAATACTCGTCATCTCCATGGCCTGCTTGTTCTCAATGATAACGTCCTCCAAAAGATCTGTATCCTCCGGATATTTCTTGATCTTGTCAAGCTTTAACAGACGCTCCAGCACCACTTCATTGGAACGGAGAGACGTGGTAAAGTATACCAGTGATTTCTGCAGCTCCAAAAGCTCGATCAGCTCTTCATTTTTCTGAGCCTGATGAAGTTTGTTTTCGATCACTTCGCTCTTCTTGTCAATGATCCTCAAATACTGCAGATACTGAGTGGCATTTTTATAAAGAATCTGCAGGATAAATCTGGTTTTCATAAATGTATGGAAATCTCTCACCCTGCCGTCCATAAAAGCGCTTAAAATGGGCGTTTCCTCCAGGCAGACCGTGATCAGCACATCCCTGGTAGTAATGATCGCCATAGGGATCGTAACAAACCAGTCTTTCCCGTTTCGCTCCTCTATAGATGGTATATCCACCAGGATCAGAGTGTATTCATCCTCTGCCTCAATACGTGAACGCTCTTCTTCATCCAGAGGCGCTTTTAAATGATCCGGATCAATGCGGCAGGCATCCGCTACATCTATGATTTCAGAAGCGGTAGGGTTCGTAAGAGCGATCCAGCTTCCGGGCTGCATCTCTTGCTTTTCATGAATCGTACCATCTTCGGTTTTAAAAATCCGTATCATGCGAACTCTCCCCCATTCTGAAATTTTACCCCCTAATTATAGTGACTGCCTACGATTTTGTCAAATGGATTAGAACTCCATTTTACATAAAACGCAATTTTTACAAACATCCTACAATTTATTAACGTTTTTTTAACGTTCTTCCCTGATTGTATTTGCCTTGGATTTGTGCTACACTTTAGCGTGAACATTTTTGTCTGTTGCTTTTGTCACAGTTTTTATACGAATTTTATTATAAAATATACGCCAAACCAGTGCAGCCCATGTTATTTGGGGCTGCCTCTTTCATACAGAAGAGTCCTGGATCAGACTACAAAGGAGGGCAGGGTCAAAACCCGTATCTATGAATCAGATGAGTACAACTTACCGTTTAGGTGTCGATATCGGCTCCACCACCGTAAAGGTGGCTGTGCTGGATCAGGAAAACCGTATCCTTTTTTCCGACTATGAACGCCATTATGCCAATATTCAGGAAACTCTGGCAAAGCTTTTAAAAAAAGCGGTATCACAGACCGGAGATATTCTTGTTATTCCTGTGATCACCGGCTCCGGCGGCCTGACACTCTCCTCCCATCTTCATATCCCCTTTGTACAGGAGGTCGTAGCCGTTGCCTCCTCTCTTCAGGATTATGCGCCCCAGACTGACGTAGCCATTGAGCTGGGCGGTGAGGACGCAAAGATCATTTATTTTACCGGCGGAATCGATCAGCGCATGAATGGCATCTGTGCGGGAGGCACCGGCTCCTTCATCGACCAGATGGCCTCCCTGCTTCAGACGGACGCCTCCGGCTTAAATGAATACGCCAAAAATTATCAGGCGATCTACCCCATTGCAGCCCGCTGCGGTGTATTTGCCAAATCGGATATCCAGCCCCTGATCAATGACGGCGCTACCCATGAGGATCTGGCGGCTTCTATTTTCCAGGCAGTGGTAAACCAGACCATCAGCGGCCTGGCCTGTGGCAAGCCTATCCGGGGAAACGTGGCATTTTTAGGCGGTCCCCTCCACTTCCTTCCGGAGCTGAGAAAGGCATTTGTCCGTACCCTTCACCTGACGCCGGAGCAGACCATTGCCCCGGAGCACTCCCACCTGTTTGCTGCGGTGGGCGCCGCTATGAACCCTAAAGAAGATCAGACGCCCCTTTCCATAGCGGATCTGATCAAAACCCTTTCCTCCGGGGTGCAGATGGATTTTGAGGTAAAGCGCATGGAACCTCTTTTTAAAAACCAGGAAGAGTATGATGCTTTTCTTGCAGACCATGCTCACAATCATGTAAGATCCTCGGATCTTTCTTCCTATGAAGGGCTTTGTTATCTGGGTATTGATGCCGGCTCTACCACTACAAAAGTGGCCCTTGTAGGCGAGGACGGCTCCCTTTTATACCGTTTTTATGAAAATAACAACGGAAGCCCTCTTGCAGCAGCCATCCAGGCGGCCAGAGAGATCAAAGAGCAGATGACAGACAAGGCAAAAATCGCATGGTCCTGCTCCACGGGATATGGAGAAGCCCTGTTAAAAGCCGCTTTTTTGCTGGACGAGGGAGAAGTGGAAACCATTTCCCATTACTATGCGGCCGCCTTCTTTGATCCTGAGGTAGACTGCATCCTGGATATCGGAGGCCAGGATATGAAGTGTATCCGCATCAAGGACGGCACCGTAGACAGCGTACAGCTAAACGAGGCCTGCTCCTCCGGCTGCGGTTCCTTCATCGAAACCTTTTCCAAAAGCTTAAATTACAGTGTAGCGGATTTTGCAAAGGAAGCACTTTTTGCCAAAAATCCCATCGATCTTGGCACACGCTGCACCGTATTTATGAATTCCAATGTAAAGCAGGCCCAGAAGGAGGGAGCGACCGTAGCAGATATCTCTGCCGGACTGGCCTACTCTGTGATTAAAAACGCTTTATTTAAGGTAATCAAAATCACAAATGCCTCTGATCTTGGAAGCCATGTAGTGGTGCAGGGCGGAACCTTCTACAATGACGCCGTGCTCCGCAGCTTTGAGCGGATCTCCGGCTGCCGGGCTGTCCGTCCTGATATCGCAGGCATCATGGGCGCCTTCGGAGCAGCCCTGATCGCCAGAGAGCGCTACCACCTGGGCGGTGAAAAAGAAACCTCTACTATGGCTTTAGACAAGATCATTTCCTTAAAATATACCACCTCCATGGCCCGGTGCAAGGGATGCAATAACCACTGTGTCCTGACTGTGAACCAGTTTGGAAGCAGCCGCCGGTATATTTCCGGAAACCGCTGTGAACGTGGCCTTGGAATGGAAAAAGCCAAAAAGGAAATTCCGAACCTTTTTGACTATAAATACCGCCGGATGTTTGACTATGAGCCCCTTCCCATGGATGAGGCAGACCGGGGCTGCGTAGGGATCCCCAGAGTTTTAAATATGTATGAAAATTTCCCCTTCTGGGCTGTATTTTTCCGTAAGCTGCGCTACCATGTGATCCTCTCTCCCCAGTCCACAAAGCAGATTTATGAGCTGGGTATTGAATCCATTCCCAGCGAATCGGAGTGTTATCCTGCCAAGCTGGTCCACGGCCATGTATCATGGCTCATCCGCCAGGGTGTGAAGTTTATCTTCTATCCCTGCATCCCCTATGAACGCAACGAAAGCCCTGAGGCCGGAAACCATTATAACTGCCCCATGGTCACCTCCTATGCGGAAAACATTAAAAATAACGTAGAAGCCCTGGAAGAGGAACAGGTTCGCTTTATGAACCCCTTTATGGCATTTACAAACGAAAAAATCCTTACAGATGCGCTGGTAAAGGAGTTTTCCAGTTCTTTCCAGATCCCTGCGGCTGAGATCCGTATGGCAGCCCATGCTGCCTGGCAGGAATTAACCGCCTCCAGAGAGGATATCAAGAGAAAGGGCGAAGAAACCCTGAAATGGATGAAGGAACACGGCAGGCGCGGCATTGTTCTGGCAGGACGTCCCTACCATGTGGACCCGGAAATCCACCACGGAATCCCGGATGTGATCACCTCCTACGGCTTTGCGGTGCTCACGGAAGATTCTGTTTCCCATCTGGGAAAGGTAGAACGGCCTTTAGTGGTAACAGACCAGTGGATGTACCATTCCCGCCTCTATGCGGCAGCCAGCTTTGTAAAAACCCAGGACAATCTGGATCTGATCCAGCTCAATTCCTTTGGCTGCGGTCTGGACGCCGTTACCACAGACCAGGTTTCCGACATCCTCACACGGTCCGGAAAGCTTTACACTGTGCTTAAAATCGACGAGGTGAATAACCTTGGCTCTGCCCGCATCCGGATCCGCTCCCTCATTGCGGCCATCCGTGTAAGAGACCAGCGCCATTATGAGCGCAAGATCATTTCCAGCGCCTATAACCGCGTGGTATTTACAAAGGAAATGAAGAAGGACTACACCCTTCTCTGCCCCCAGATGTCGCCCATCCACTTTGATCTGGTAGAGCCCGCGATCCGGGCCTTTGGCTACAATATCGAAATCCTTCAGAACCACAATAAAAATGCAGTAGATGTGGGGCTTCGCTATGTGAATAACGACGCCTGCTATCCCTCTCTCATCGTCATTGGGCAGATCATGGATGCACTTCTGTCCGGAAAATACGATTTAAACCGTACAGCCATCTTTATGACCCAGACCGGAGGCGGATGCCGCGCCTCCAACTACATAGGCTTTATCCGCCGTGCCCTTGAAAAAGCCGGCATGAGCCAGATTCCTGTGGTTTCCATCAATGCAAACGGCATGGAAACCAATCCGGGCTTTTCCATCACCCTTCCTCTGCTTACAAAGGCTATGCAGGCGGTGGTATACGGCGATATCTTTATGCGGGTTCTCTACGCGACCCGACCTTATGAAGCAGTTCCGGGAAGCGCAGATGCGCTCCATGAAAAATGGAAGAAACGCTGTATCGCCTCCCTGTCCAAGCGCTCTGCAGCTATGATGGAGTTTGGCCGGAACATCAAGGGAATCATCCGCGATTTTGACCGTCTGGAGCGAAGGGATATCAAAAAGCCAAAGGTAGGAATCGTAGGAGAAATCCTTGTCAAATTCTCTCCCCTGGCAAATAACCATATCGTAGAGCTTCTGGAAGCCGAAGGAGCGGAAGCCGTGATGCCGGATCTGATGGACTTCCTGCTTTACTGCTTCTACAACAACAATTTCAAGGCAGAGCATCTGGGCAAGAAGAAGTCCACTGCCCGGCTGTGCAATGCGGGAATTGCCCTTTTGGAATACTTCCGCCGGACGGCCAGAAAAGAGCTGGCTGCAAGCAGACATTTTGCACCTCCCGCAGCCATCAATGAGCTGGCTGATATGGCAAAGGGCTTTGTATCCCTGGGCAATCAGACCGGAGAAGGATGGTTCCTTACAGGAGAAATGCTGGAGCTAATCCACAGCGGCGTGAAAAACATCGTCTGCACCCAGCCCTTTGGCTGCCTGCCAAACCATATCGTAGGAAAGGGCGTGATCAAAGAGCTTCGCAGGAATTATCCCGACTCCAATATTATTGCCGTAGACTACGATCCCGGTGCCAGCGAGGTCAACCAGTTAAACCGCATCAAGCTTATGCTAGCAACGGCGCATAAAAATCTGAAAAAAGAGATGGAACCGAAGGTTCAGGTGTAAAATTAAAGAGGATCTGCCGCACCCGATGGATATGGCAGGATCCTCTTTTTCTTTTGTATGTTAATCTTTTATTTTACCCTTCATACAGCGGATACTTATCGCAAAGTTTTGCAACCTCAGCCTTAATATACTCTTTCTTATTTTCAAAATCCGTTGCAGTCAGCCAGATACATTCTGCGATCTTTTCCATGTCCTCTTCCTTTAAACCTCTGGTGGTGACAGCCGGTGTACCGATGCGGACGCCGGAGGTAACAAAGGGGCTTCTGGGATCATTGGGAACGGTATTTTTATTCAATGTAATGCATACCTCATCACAGCGGTTCTGAAGCTCTTTTCCGGAAATATCCAGACCGCGCAGGTCAACCAGCATCAGATGATTGTCCGTACCGTCGGTTAAAAGTTTGAAGCCCTGCTTTTTAAGAGCCTCTGCAAGGGCCTTTGCATTTAAAACAACCTGATGGGCATATTCCTTAAATTCAGGCTTTAAGGCTTCGCCCAGACACACTGCCTTGGCTGCGATCACATGCTCTAAGGGACCGCCCTGGGTTCCCGGGAAAATGGCCTTATTGAAGTTAAACTTCTCTGCCGCCTCCTTATTTGCCAGGATCATGCCGCCTCTGGGGCCTCTGAGCGTCTTATGGGTGGTAGTAGTCACTACGTCTGCGTATGGAATGGGGCTTGGATGCTCTCCCGCTGCCACCAGACCTGCAATATGGGCCATATCCACCATCAGATAGGCGCCTACCTCGTCCGCAATCTCACGGAAGCGCTTAAAGTCAATGGTTCTTGCATAGGCACTGGCTCCCGCCACGATCAGCTTTGGCTTCGATTCCCTGGCCTTGCGCTCTACCTCGTCATAGTCAATGAATCCCTGATCGTCTACGCCGTAGGGTACAATATTAAAATAAAGGCCGGAAAAGTTTACAGGACTTCCGTGGGTCAGATGGCCGCCGTGATCCAAATTCATACCCATAACCGTATCTCCCGGCTTTAACATGGCTACAAATACCGCCATATTGGCCTGTGCGCCGGAATGGGGCTGTACGTTGGCGTAATCACAACCAAACAGCTTCTTTGCACGTTCGATTGCCAGATCCTCCACTACATCCACACACTGGCAGCCGCCGTAATAGCGCTTTCCTGAGTATCCTTCCGCATACTTATTTGTAAGAACTGTTCCCATTGCCATCATTACCGGCTCCGAAACAATATTTTCAGAAGCGATCAGCTCCAGATTCTGTCTCTGGCGTCTGCACTCCGCCTGAATCGCCTCGCCCACTTCCTTGTCATAGCCTGTAATAAAATCCATAACTGTATTTACCATTGCAGCCTACCGTCCTTTCCGCTCTTTTCTGCGATTATAACCTATCTGATTATAAAATGCAATACTCCCTGATACGGACACATTTTCGGTTTTGTCTGCAAAATAACTGTCAATTCTTAAATTTCCATGCTTTTATCACTACCTGAAGGCTCCGGTTTCCATTATATTCATTTACAGTGGGATAATAAATAATGTCAATCTGACGGTTTGAACCCATTTCCTCCATAAAGGCATCTCCATCCCCGAACACAATCCCATCCATGGAAAAGCCCCGTTCATTTACAAGAGAAAGACGCACTACATTGCGGTTTTTTCCCATTACACGGGCGCTTCGTATCCCCATGGCCTTCTGAGCAAACTGGGGCTTTTCATTGCCCTGTCCAAAAGGCTCAAGCCGTTCCAGATCGCAGATCAGCTCCTCCGAAATATATTCAAAGGGCATTGCCACATCAATCCATACTCTGGGGATAAAATCATCAGGCGTAAGCTTATCTGCCGCATTTTCATTGAGCCGTCTGCGGAATTCTCCTACATCTGCTTCTTCCAGCGAAAAACCGGCCGCCATGGGATGGCCTCCGAATTTCAGCAGCAGATCCTTTACCTCTACCAGGGCATGGAACATATGGTAGGCCTCGATAGAACGGCCGGATCCCTTGGCGCATCCTTCTGCCCTTGTAAGGACAAAAACAGGCTTATTGTACCGCTCTCTGATCCGTCCGGCTACAATTCCAGCCAGGGACTCATGGCAGTCGGGCAGAAAGACCACTAAAACCTTGTCATCCTTAAGCTCTGTTTCCACCTGAAGCGCCGCCGCATCCACATTCTCCTGCGTCATAGCCTTTCTCCGGTCGTTTAATTCCTTTAATTCCTCTGCAATAGAATCCGCCCTTGCAGTATCTTCGCACAGCAAAAGCTCCATGGCCAGTCTGGCCGTCTGAAGCCGTCCGCTGGCATTTAAACAGGGCCCCAGGACAAAACCAATATGGTACGCACTGATATTTGCCGGATCCAGCGCATTTTTATAAATCAGGCTTTTAAGGCCCGGATTTCCGGTCACAGCCAGACGCTTTAAGCCCTCCTTTACCACAATCCTGTTTTCATCCTTCAGCTTCATCACATCTCCCACTGTAGCAATGGCAGCAAGCTCCAGAAGTTCAAGCCATTCCTTACGGCTGATGCCGTATGCTTCATAGAGAGCGCCAACAAGCTTAAAGGCCACCATGGCTCCGCAGATCTCCGGCCACGGATACCGGCTGTCCCTGCGCTTGGGATTTACAATTACATCTGCGGGAGGCATCAGGTCTTCCCCTGTTTCCTCATTGGTCTGGATATCGTGGTGATCTGTAATGATCACCTCCAGCCCCAGCTCCTTTGCCAGGGCAATCTGGCTGATGGCGGCAATGCCGTTGTCACAGGTTACAATGGTCTGTATCCCATCTGCCGCCGCAGCCTCAATGATATGCTCGTTGATGCCGTAACCGTCCCGGATCCGCTCTGGGATCACATAGTCCGCACAGGCTCCGATCCGTTTGAATCCCTTATATAAAATAGCGGTGGAACATACGCCGTCGATATCATAATCCCCCACAATCCGCAGGCGCCGTTTTTCCTGTACTGCCCGGCAGATCCGCTGAACCGCCTCCTCCATATCGGGCAAAAGCCCGGGGGAATAAAGATCCTCCAGGCTTCCATTCAGATAGCGGTCAAATTCCGCTTCGCTTTCAATATCCCTGTTTCGTATAATTCTGGCTGTCACCGGACTGATGTGAAACCGTCCTGACAGAGCGTTAAAATCGGCTTTTTTTGCATGAAGCATCCAGATTGATCCTGTCATCCTGCTGTCCTTTCTCTTATGTCATTTCTGGGGATTTTTCTTACCCCTGCCCATCCCCCGTTTCATTTCCTCCGGGAATCATCCTTCCAAGCAGCCCGCCAATCACAGCCGGCAGCAGCCATCCAAGACCGGGAGCATAGCCTGGAAGATGCCTCATACCTTCCGTTATGCCCGGAATCGCAAGAGCTGCCTGATCCATGGTCCAGACAACGCTTACCGCCGCCGTAAACAGGATCGACAGACGGTACACCCAGATCCTGCGCCCTGTAAACCGCTCCATAAAAGCTAGAGCAATGAGAACAATCGCGATCGGATAAACGGCATTTAAAACAGGAACGGAATATTTCAAAATACGGTCCAGTCCCGCGCTGGAAATCAAAAGGCTGATAACTGCAAAAACCACCGTCCATATCCGATATCCAACGCATGGCGCCAGAGTAGAAAAAAACTGGCTGCAGCAGCAGATCAGTCCCACACAGGTATTCAGGCAGGCGATAAAAAAGATAATCCCCAAAATCACCATTCCCGAAATGCCAAAAAGATCTCCGGCCACAAAGGTCAGGATTCTGGCTCCGTTGGTGCCTGCTCCCGCCTGCTGTCCTACAGGGCCTCCAATATAGGCCAAAGCACCATAGACCAGAGATAAAAGGATCCCCGCCATAAGTCCGGCCTTTATCGTTTCCCGGATTACGGAATCCTCTCTGGAAATCCCCTTATTTCTTATATTAAGAGAAATGATAATGCCAAAATTTAAAGCCGCAAGCGTATCCATGGTCTGATACCCTTCCATAAAGCCTCTCACCGAAGCTCCTGCCGCAAATTCTGCCGCTGTCTCGCCCACTCCCTCCATGGGCCAGATCAGCCTTCCCGTAAATAATACTGCAATCAGGATCAACAGTGCCGGACAGGTCACCTTGCCCAAACGTTCTGAAAGGGTTTCCGGATGAACGGACAAAAGAAGGGCAATGGCAAAAAACACAAAGGAATATCCCAACTGAGCCCAAAACTGAACCGTCATGCCCGTATGGCCCAGATAATCTCCCAGCTGGGCTCCCGCACCGCTGAGAACAGGAAGCAGCGTCATCTCAAAGGAAGTGCTTGCAGTTCTGGGAATCGCCAGGAAGGGGCCGATCGCCAGATACGCGGTTAAAGTAAATAAAAGCGAAAATCTCCCGCCCACTTTTCCCGCCAGCTTTTCAAGTCCTCCTGAAACAGCCACCGCAGCCACTCCCAGAACCGGAAGCCCCACTGCGCTGATCAAAAAGCCGGCCATAGCCGGAATCACCTGAGCGCCTGCCCGTGCAGCCAGATCCGGAGGAAAGATCAGATTTCCCGCACCGAAAAACATCGAAAATAAAGTAAATCCTACCAGAAGCAGATTCTGGATGGAAAGCTTTTGTATTGTCATAAATCTCCACCTGTTCTGTATCCGATTGCGTCATTTTTTATCGCCGCTGCCTGCAAAAATATCTGCAGAGCTTCTTATCATCATACCATATTCCGGGGCAGGTTTCAACTGCGGCAAAATTCCTGCAGGTAAAATTCCTACACAGTTTTTACACAATTCTGTCACAGTTTAATCGTATTCTATTCTGGTATATGAACTACATTAAAGTGAGGGAACACCAGATTATGACCAATGAACAGTATTACAGCCTGATCCAGTCCTATGAGGATGCCAGAAAAATCCTGATTTCCCGACTGGAAATACTGGATCACAGCCTGTATGGGAACCATACCGAAAGCGGGCCTGTCCATACCATCCAAAGCCGGATCAAGTCAAAAGACAGTATTGAGGAAAAGCTTAAGCGCTCGGGAAAAACAAACAGCATTGCCAATGCCAGAGATTATCTGTTAGATATCGCCGGAATCCGTATTATCTGCTATTTTATTGACGATATTTATAACCTGGCCTCTGCCCTGAAACGCCAGAATGATCTGATAATCATTAAGGAACGGGATTATATCGCCTGCCCTAAGCCCAATGGCTACCGCAGCCTTCATATTGTGGCCGGAATCCCGGTTTATTGCCTTGATACAATGGAATATTTTCCCGTAGAGGTTCAGCTGCGCACTATGTCCATGGACTTCTGGGCCAGTATGGAACACCGTATCTGTTACAAAAAGAATCCTCATGGCCGGGAACAGCTGAGCCGGGATTTTAAAATTTATGCGGATATTTTGGAAGAAATCGAACGACAGCTGGAAGGCTACAGTGATGTAAAGAAAAAGATAGAATAATTGCAAAAAACCTCGTAAGCAAAACACCTACGAGGTTTTTATCATGCGCCAGAGAAGATTCGAACTCCCGACACTACGGTCCGTAGCCGTATGCTCTATCCAGCTGAGCTACTGACGCATCTTTCATTACTTTGGCTTGTCTGCCTCAGCAACGTAGATTATTATATGCGATAAAACTCAAAATGTCAACTACTTTTTTCATTTATTTTATTTTTTGTTTTTTGTCAGTTTTACATCTCCATAAAAAGTTGTTTTCCGACAGCTGCAGCAGATATTTTCTTTCATTTGATTTATTTTGACACAGAATCTTTATTTACATTCTTTTCTGAATCATTTATAATTTATTTATAATTTTTTAATATTTAAGGAGGGTTTCTTATGGTACTGCAAACACAAGCTCTTATTATCGTAGCTGCCTATCTGATCGGCATGCTGTTGGTTGGCTTCATCGTGGGGAAACTGAAGATCAAAGACAGCAGCGACTATATGCTGGCCGGACGGCGTATGGGACTTTTTATGGTGGCATTCTCATTGTCAGCCAACAATATCGGCGGCGGTTCTACTACAGGACTGGCGCAGAAAGCCTACGGCGAATGGGGAATGAGTGCGATCTGGTATGTACTGACCGCATCCATCGCTATGATCCCATTGGCTTATTTCGCCCCGAAGATCCGCAAAACCATGGCTGTGACCATTCCTGAGGTTGTAGGACGCAGATTCGGAAAAACATCCAGTACTCTGACTGCGGTTTTGAGTATCCTGTCCCTTTTCTGCCTTACCTCATCCCAGATTGCAGCCTCCGGCACTGTAGTAGCCAGCCTGACCGGAATTCCTACCAATGTAGCTCTGCTGATCGCAGGCGCTGTAGTGATTCTCTATACTACCTTTGGCGGCATGATCGCAGACCAGATTTCAGATTTGGTCCAGTTCGGCATCATACTGATCGGTCTTGCTGTTGCCACCCCCATCGTAATCCACGGATGCGGCGGATGGGACGCCATTTCTGCGGCTCTTCCTCCTGCTCATTTAAGCTTTACGAAAATCGGCTGGGTAACGATCATCGGATACATCTTCAACTATTTCTGCACCTTCCTCGCAGGCCCTGAGATGGTATCACGTTTTGAAACTGCAAAAAGTGAAAAGGTCGCAAAGGAAGCCGCCTGGCTTTCTGCTGTACTGATGGCGGCCATGTCCATTTTCCCGACACTTCTGGGCCTGGCAGCTCTGGCTACCATGCCGGAACTGGCCGACGGCGGAAAAAATGCCATGATGGCCGTTACCTCCGCCCATGCTCCCGGAGCCATCGTCGGCATCATCTCTGCCGCTATCATCTGCGCCACCATGTCCTCTGCGGACTCTAATCTGTTATGTATGTCCACCATGCTGATGAATGACCTGTATCTGAAATACGGCGGCAAACAGCTTAAGGATAAGCAGGTTATCGCCTACACCCGTACCTGCAACGTTGTGGCAGCAATCATTGCCATGATCATCTCCATGGCAGGAATCCCCATCGTAACTATGAACACCTTTGCCTTTGGCATCCGGTGCGCGGGCCCCTTTGCAGCCTACGGACTTGGCCTGATCGTACCAAAGGCGACTAAAAATTCCGGTATTCTCTCTTTGATCGGCGGAACGATCGGTTTCTGCTTCTGGCAGTATCTCAGCGGCGGAGGCTTTAAATTTGGCATTCTTCCTGTGGTATTCGGCTGTGCAGTCAGCGTAGCTGTATTTTTCCTTGTAAATGCCATCGAATGGAGCCGCGGTGTAGAACCCGCCCCCTCTGCCTATATGGATGAGAAATAATCTGTTCTGAAACCAGAATTACAAAAAGCGCCGTCGCTTCCTATCTGCTACGGAAACTACGGCGCTTTTTTACTGGGCTGGCGGGATTCGAACCCTCGTATGCAGGAGTCAAAGTCCTGTGCCTTTACCGCTTGGCGACAGCCCATTATATTAAAAAATCCTCTTCTCATCATCACGAAAAGAGGAAAGGGTGAGTAGAGGGATTCGAACCCTCGGCCTCCAGAGCCA
>UMES01036238.1_pt1 | contig 59448 bp, 61 predicted proteins | sample 1964791 | NCBI WGS metagenome assembly UMES01 (sample SAMEA4836024, study PRJEB28245) | human gut metagenome | biome: gut microbiome; material: fecal sample | place: Denmark | collected 2008
AACGGCAGATGAAAAGTTACCCAGAAATTATGCGCTTACTAACTTAAAACCATACGAGTACTTTGAATATCTTCTGACAGAGATTCCGAAACACATGGATGATACAGACCGATCTTTCTTAAATGCTCTGGTTCCGTGGTCGGAAAAACTGCCAGAGAATATCCGAAAACCGAAGAATTAAGAGAAGCCGCGAAAGCGGCTTTTCGCTGACAAGGTACTTGCTATAGTGCGTTTACTCAGATATAGAGATCTTTATGCGTCATACTAACTTAATGACATTGTTCTACTACCGGCTTTTCTTTTGCAAGACGCGCCTTTTTAATAGCATCGAAGGAAGTATGTTTTGCCTTTATTATGTCTTCCATTTCCACATACCGGACAAGTGATGGATTTCACCCCGGATTATTCATTACTCAAATATTGTTTTTTCTGATGTTACTTGATATACTGTTACAGCTTTCTTAAGAAGCGTTTTATCTCCAACTTTATTTTTGCTTTAAAAAATCTTTTATTTGAATCTAAACCATATACCTTCTTTATTGCTTTATGAAACCCAAATTCATGTATCAGATTCCAAAGTTTTTCATACTCATCCTCTTTTTCGTTGAGTTATGTAATGTGCTATTACCATTAATTGCTTCACCTATAGGACGTTCTTCATAGTATGTTTCATCTTGTATATTATCAAATAGTTCTTGACCAATAACGTTATTCACTAATACCATATTTGTGCCTTGCACTGAACTTTTTTTTTCAACTTCTGGATCAAGTCCCCAAAAATCACCCAATGTAATATCTCCAACTCTATTAGCACCTGAATAATTACATTCAAAGCAAGCAGGCTGATATAGTGTATGCCTCATAAAATATTTAAAATAAGGATCTGAAAATTGTCCATCCAAATATATCAGCTTATTATTTTTATAAAGTGACAATTGGCAATCGTACTTATCACCTCTGAATACCACTTTATCTATTTTTCTATTTATAGCCACCTTTTTCATGTGTTCTTTGAAACACAAAGGTGATGCACCACCGCGGCAAAGTAAATCGACCAAATATAATCTATTATTTAAATTAATATATTTTTTTAGCAACTGTTGCATCGCAGATACTTCACAAGGCACACCAATAAATACGCCTTTTTTTGTCTTTAAAAGGTTTATGACTTCTTTATAAATCTCACCTTTATAACTATTTACATATTTAGAACCTTTTGCAAGAGACAAATCGTCTAATGTTTCAAATATCTTGTGTTCAACCCTCTGTGAATTATTGTTAAACCAACATCCTACCGCAAATCCACCTTCTTGAATAACGTGTTTCATCAAAAGTAAAGCTACACCACCAGAGGCTGAAGATACGTGTTCTAAATCATTTTTATTCCAGGCTACATACGAACGTGAAGGTTTAGCATTTAATTCTGAATGTATAGTTTCTCTATTATTGGACGGACACATTTTTACACAAAGATGGCATTTAACACAACTATCTCCTATAATAGGCCTATAAAATCCAGACTCGTCAGAAAATTTGATTGCTGATTTAGGGCAAACAGACTTGCATAACATACAGCTAGTGCATTTATTAGGTTCACATATTTGCTTAAGCTTTCCCACTATTATTCACCCTCTTGTATTTTATGAAGAACTTCAGAAAGCAATGTAGATGAAACTCCCTCGGTATGTGGAAGGAATACAACGTCAACTCCTATTGCAGAAAATTTTTCAATCATTTCATTGTACATAGCGCTCCCCTTCCAATCAGATCCATGAAATATAGCATCAAAATGTAACCTTTCCCATGCGTCCATTTTATCCATAGATGTTTGAGGAACTGCTTCATCCACGCATTTCAATTCTCGAATAATGGAAATTCTTTCTTCAAAAGGAATTATTGGCGTTTTGTGTTTGTAGCTTTGTACGACCTCATCTGTACTTACACCAACAATTAAGTAATCGCATTGTTCTTTAGCCTTCTTAAGAATATTCAAATGGCCAATATGAAACATGTCGTACACGCCCGTGGTATAACCTATTTTGTATTTTTTCACTTTTCCAAATGCTCCTTTATGATTTAGCAAATAATTTTTTTATTGTCTTTATTAGCTTTTCCCTCTTAATTATCACTCCTACCAGTATCAATGCAATCAATCCCCAGCGAATTACATATTGCTCATATAACGGCACTATTCCTATGGATACTATGATAACAACAGCAGATATAATAAATAACGATTTAACATCGTATATTTTGATATTTATATTTCTCTTCCTTAAAGTTCTCTTCATGAAAAAATAGTGACATAGCGAGAAAAAAATATAGCATACAAGCGTTGTATAAGCTGCAGCAATAAACCCCCAAATATTAATAAATATATAATTAAGTAAAATATTTACCCCAGCACCAATTAATGAAGCTGCAGTAACATATCTATTCTCTTCATAATAAAACTCTATAGAGCCAAATAAAGGATATAGGAACATAAAAAACGCCCCTGCCGTAACAGGCGAAATAACCCATAGTGCTTCATAATATGACTCGGGAAGCATCCATTTAAACACATCTGGCACAACACATATCAATCCCAAAGTAATCAAAGCAACTATTAATGTAATACCTGTGACTTGATTACCAAGATTCTTCGTATCGTTCTTTTTAATACTTTCATAAATATGAGGGGTAAGTGATGAATTAATTCCACTTGTTACAAGTTGTAATAACATTGCAAAATTGTAAGCTACGCTATAAATACCCGCATCACTACTGCCACACATGCTATTTATCATTAATCTATCTGATTGGCTTAAAACCTGCATAGACAAATAATGTGGTACTAAGACAATATTAAATAAAAAAGCGAATTTCCAATATTCTTTGTGAAAGAATTTATTTCCCTCTTTTTGATTAATAACAAAAGTAATGATTCCAATAACTAATTGAATTAACATATTAGTTATGATCTTGGCTTCTGCTTTATATTGCGTGTTAAGTACAGCAATAACTCCTATTAGTGGATTAAGAATAGCTGTCAGAGTTGTAACGACTATTATAGCCTTATATTTATAGTCATATCGTTGCTTCGATGACCATAAATTAAATGGAATCTGTGCTAATATTTCTATATACATGCAAATGACAAGAAATTTAGACATTCCCATCATTTGGCTTAATGCATCAATACATAAAGCAGATATTACAAGAAATGCTAACGTTATAGTACAGGCCAACCCTTGAAATGATGAAATAATGGTTTCTCTATCATTAGAATGTTTCACCATTCCGACGTTAAACACCCCACCCCAGATTGTTAATGTTGTAATAATAGAAATTAACAAAACCCAAGAACTATAAACCGATACAACACCATACTCAGATGTGCTTAATAAGCGAGAAAATATAGGAAGGGTTATAAACGATATTCCTTTTAAAATAACGTTGGATGCCACAAACCATAATGATGCCTTCACAGGTTTGGACATATTTTTGTACTTATCTAATAAATTCACATCCGAATCCTCCGACCATTTACTCAGCCGATCTCTCCTCATCGGTCATTCTATTATAATTTTCTACTGCTTTTAAATATCCCTCCTGGTACTCTTTCTCTGTGGCATTTTCAATTATTTTGGCAATATCTTCATGCGAACGGCAGGTTGGAAATCCTAAGTTATTTATGCCAATAAAGAAATTTCTTCTATTTGTAATATTTACGGATGCAAAAGGTATTCCCTTAAAAGCAGCATCAATCATAGAAACAGAATGCTCGCCAAACACCAAATCCGCACTTTTTAAATCTTCATCCAATGAACTTCTGGAAAAAGAATACTGAAATCCATTTCCATCATCCAGCGGCGGGGTATTACTTGAAAGGGTTAAATTAGGAAGATTAAGCCATCTAAAATAATTATGCACTCTATTAATTGCATTTACACCAACGTTTTGTGGATGCACCCACGTTGGATGGCATCTATACGTAAAATGAATTTCAGGAAATCTTCTGGCCATTTGAACGAAAGCATCTACCATGATGTCATCATCCGATCTGTTTTTTAATGCCGTCCAATCTCCTGACCCAGAAGCAACAATTAAAATATTCATAACTTTTTTCGAGAATACCGGTGTAGGAATATACAATTTCTTTCTAAAAGGTATCATTTCATATGGTAATCCCTGGTTTTTAAATAAATTCATACCAAGGACATCCCAACAGTAATATTTAACATTATCTGGTTTGAAGAAATAATCCTTATGAGAGTAATTGGGTGGCAAATAACCATCCTGTGCCCATCTGACTTCATATTTTGGGTTATCTGGTACATTGCACTTCCCGTGTTCATGCCAAGTAGTAAAATACGTACAAGTATCTTTGGATTCAAATTGGTTTTTATTAATCTTGGCACACTCGACCTCTGATGGCTTAAAATCCAAGTTTAAACGGTATCCTATACGGTTTATTTTTCCTAGAAATACATATTTTCTACCATTATAATTTGCTACAAGCACTTCCGAAGGGTCATGCATCATCTTATATGGTTTCAAAATATCTTTTATTTTTTTTAGTTCTGGAATTGCTTTTATATAATTCTTTAATATTGTTTTCCAAGATTTTTTTTCATGATAATAATATTCACATTTTACATACTTAAATCCAGCATTCGCCCATACATCTATATCAATACCGAGATCATCCGAAAAAATATATAATTTGCTGGATTTACTATCTTTTAATGCTTTTTCAGCCACTAAACGATTTTTTTTCTCTTTAATATTGCTTAAATATTTTTCATATGCAATTGTAGATGACTTGTATGATTTCTCATCTATTTCTGCCATTTCACTATCAGTTAAATAATCAGCAAAGGTGTGAAATGTACAATTAGTAAAAATACTATTTAATAATTCACGTTCATTTTCAAATAAAAAATGCGTAGTTATTACTTCATTTTGTGATTCGCCAAGGCTAGAATACACTTTTAGGCTATCTAATTTTAAATTTTGACTAAATACGAAAACTGACATTTACAATTACCTTTTTAACTTTCCTATTGTTTTTTTTGCACATCTTTTAATAATATGCATATAAATGGCATGTCTTAAATCACTTTTGGAATAAAACACACCGTACATGCGATTCAATCCTGTTAAATCATACGAGCAATATCTTTTCATAATAAAATAGTCAAAATACAGCATTGCAACAAATCCTAGGTTCTTTTTGGCCACATAATTATATGTTTCGTTTGTTATATCTCTATCTCTCAGAAGATCACAAATAACTCCTGGGTATTCAATACCAAAAGCTCCAAAAAGATCATAATCACCTTTTGGCTTCTTTCCTTGTGGCATTTCATCAAAGATGATTGTATTATCTATCACATACTTACCTCTGTGCCTTTCATTGAATAACACATTGGTATGTGGAAAAAGCTCATTGAATTTACTGACATCTTTAGGCAGCTTATCGAAATCATCTTTCCATATAGTCATTCCCGTGGACCATGATGACCAGTAAGAAAGATTCTTAACAAACAAATCAAAACTATCAAATGTATATGCCTTTTTATCGAGTTCTGCAATGGCTCCATTAGAAAAATATATTATTGGCTTTTCTTTAACATTATCCTTTGCATAGTCGATTATTCTTTGCAATGCTCCTTCAATTAAAAGGGTTCTGTGATTAACAAATTTAATAAGTTGACCGCTAGCTCTTTTATAAGACTCAATCTCGTTGATAAATGGAAGTGCTTCTGTTTCGACGTAGACAATATTTGTGTACAGTCCGACATGCTCTTTGATCCTCTTTTTAAACTCTTCATTCTTACCATTATCAGTAATAACAATCTCAAAAAGATTATTGTCACAACCTTGGTTATAAATGCTATCTAGCACTGGAAATACCCATTCAGCAACTCCGTTAGTTGGCATACACAACGATACTATAGGATTATTCATTTTCAACATTTCCTTTTACAATCTGTATATACTCATCATAATTTCTAATATATTCCTTGCCATCATAATGCGTACTTGCTAATACTAAAAGAACTGAGTCCGAGGAAAAATTATACATATCTTTCCATACCATTTTAGGAATGTAAACACCCATCATTGGTTTGTTTAATTCAACAACAAATTCTTCGTTTCCATCAGTAATACGAACTTTGCTTGTTCCTGCAACATTAATAAGAACGAATTCTGATTCACGATTTGCATGTTTCCCCCTTACAACGGTTGTATCGGATCCGTAAATATAAAACACTCTTTTTATCTCAAAAGGAATAGCTTGCCCACCTTCAATAACAACTAATTTTCCTCTTTCATCACCTAAATCAGCAAAGTTAAGTATTTTGCACTTTTCCTGTAACGTCATATTTTTATCGCCTCATATTAAAAATTTTACTTAAAAGAATTAATTGAATCTATAACATAGTCCTGTTCTTCTTCTGTCATTCCGTTATACATTGGAATAGACAAAACAGTTCTTGCAAATTTTTCAGTAATTGGAAGATCACCTTTCTTATACCCAAGATTTTTATAACATTCTTGAAGATGTGGTGGCACTGGGTAATGAATAATAGTGCCAATACCTTTTTCATTTAAATAATTAATTAATCGATCCCTCTCGTTACATGTAATTACATACTGGTGCCATACACTGGTTGCTCCTTCAGCAACTTTGGGGAGTTGGATTCTATGGTTATTCAATTCTTCACTGTATTTATTCGCAATTTTACACTTTTCTTCTGTTGACTTATTTAGATGAGTTAGTTTGACACGCAAAAGGGCTGCCTGCAATTCATCAAGTCTGGAATTTGCTCCAACAACTTCATTGTAATACCGTTGTTGAGAGCCATAGTTTCTAAATGTTCTACAAGCTTTGTCAATATCTGGATTATTTGTTGTAATTGCTCCAGCATCACCAAAAGCGCCTAAATTTTTGGAAGGATAAAATGAGAAACATCCAATATCTCCAAAACTACCTGTCATTTTTCCATTGAAGTAAGCGCCATGAGATTGTGCACAGTCTTCAACAAGCTTTAAATTATATTTCTTACAAATAGCAACTATCTCATCCATTCTTGAAGCCATTCCATAAAGATGTGTAACTAAAATAGCTTTTGTTTTATTTGTAATAGCCTGTTCAATTTTTTCTGGATTCATCCCATAGTGTTCATCAGGTTCAATGAAAACGGGTGTTGCACCATTAATCGTTATTCCCATTACAGATGCGATATAAGTGTTTCCTTGAACTAATACTTCATCTCCCATACCAATATGTAATAGTCTAAATGCAATCCAAAGAGCATCTAAACCAGAAGCCAATCCAACGCAATATTTGGTTCCAATGTATGAAGCAAATTCTTCTTCAAATGAAGAGACTTCTTGTCCTAATATGTACAAGCCGGAGCGAAGTACATCCAAAGCTTTATTTTCAAATTCTTTCTGATACTGATAGAACCCACGATCCATTCGGTTAGGCATAATTTTCATATAATTTAATCTCCTTTTAAATTAAATAAGTTCTATTTAGCAGGTATCTGAACCTCTACATTGGTTTCTTAGCGGAATATACTGTTGATTGTTTTATAAAGTAGAATATTACTGTATATAAAAAATATATTCTGAAATATGGTGTCGAGGTTAGTGTATATGTCAACCAATATGACAAAGATATGAAGAATATCGGTTTAGATTTGTATTTTTTTGGTATTTTGCATACAGCGTAATATATCATAACAATATAAGCAGTTACACCAATGACCCCATGTTTAGCCATTTGTTCAAACCATAGACTTTCAAAGTCTAACGCTTGCGCAGAATAAGCACTTACATAGTATTTTCTAAAATTTTCTCCCAATCCTGTCAGGGGTGACGCTAACATTATATGAAATACCGCATTCAATTGGCTTAACCGTAAAGATACACTGCTTCCAGATACTTTATTTGCATATTTGGAAATAAACATACTAAGGAGTAAACTAATATTACCTGATATAAAGGGAAATACAAAAATTGCAAATATAATTGCAAATAATACCAGTTTCCAAAATTTTATTTTTTTTAAGTCAACTATTGCAAAACTTGCAATAAGTAAGAAAAATAGTCCCGATCTTTGTTGGGTAAAAAAAATAGCTGGTACACATAAACCAGAAGCCAACAATGCTAAATATTTAAATGGAATATTTCTATTTTTCATTAAAAGAATTAAAGTTAGCGAAATGTATAATGCAAAAATAATGCAAGCACAAATTGTATGTTCAAAAATAGAATAACATCTATACCCACGAGCATCCCACATTTGAAAATCTTTATATGTACTTAAAGAATTTGCTGTACATGATAATTTGTAATTCATAATAAAATTATTATTTGTTATTTTTTCATAAAATATATAAATACAAGCAAATAAAATTATCACGGTTAGACCTTTAAATAAAAAAGCAAAATCTTCTTTAGTATTAACTACTTTCCAAATCAAATAGACAATTATTATATCCATTATTATTAAACCGGATGCCTTAGCAAACTCACTAATAAAACCAGCTAAGGATGTAATACTAGACATAATAAGGGATATTGCAATGCAAAACATTGGCTTTAAATAAGGGAAGCGTTCCTTGTTATGCAAAGAAAGTTTCTTTTTTTTTATAATATATAAACCAACAAAATATAACGCACATATAAAATTAAGATTAATTGAAGAACTACCTATATAAAAAAGCTGTGTATCTGGAAACCAAATCATCTGCAATAAAAGGTATAGTAAAAAACCTTGCTTGTAATTTAGTAATGCCACAAACATTACTAAACTGGCTAGCATAATAAATATCATCTTTTTAGTTTCTCCCTCTCATACAATTAAAAGTTTATAATCGGGTTTTTATATTAAAATATAGTTATAAACAACTTTATAAAACATTATTGCATGTATTAAAATTCTGCCTTTTTAGGAAGCCATTTAAGTTGTTCAATAGTAGTTAATTTTTCATATAAATCATCCTGATAGGTTGATATTAGATGTTCATCTATCATCTTAAAATCAACTTTAAGTAATTCTTTTATGATAGCGTCTTCAAATCGATAATTTATAATTTTCGCTGGAACACCTCCCACAATTGCATACGGTGGAATATCTTTTGTTACGATTGCTCCAGCAGCCACAACTGCCCCTTGCCCTATGTGCACTCCTGACATTATAGTTGCCCCATATCCTATCCATACATCATCATCAACAATGATATTTCCCTTACTAAAAGATTCTGTATTTTGTGTACGCAAAATCTTTACTTTAAAAGGATAGGTAGAAATATGATCCGTATAATGCTCTGCATTTAAAATAAATGATACATGTTGAGCTATAGATACATAATTGTTGATTATAAGTTTAGCATTACCTCCAAAATCCACTACATTTAGTTCGCCGTATGTACCTTTTCCAATTAGAACATGTTCAAAGTCAAAATCATTCATAGGTGTAGTATCGCTATTCGGATGTAATTTATGCCATTTTTTTTTCCTTTTTCCAACTTTTAATAATTTAAAAATTTCTTTAATACCATCCCACATATTGACACCTAAAAATTATCTATAGCATTTTTCAAAGCCTCTAAATATTCATATCCATTTTTTTCATCTGGTTCCAGGTATGCGCCTTCTCCCCACTCATTCCAAGCAGTTAAGAAAATATATTCTTTATTTTGCTTATTTGATTTTTTTAGAATCTTTTTCATATAATATTCAAATTTACTGGCATTATCACCAATTACAATAGAACTCTTATTTCCTCTTCTCGGAGTATCATCATACCTTACAAATGCACCAGGCAGATATCTCTCATCCGTAGATATATCATTAATTATTTTTTCCCAAATGATAGAATATTTATATTTTTTCAAAAGCCCAAGTTTTAATCGAATTTTGTCTTTTATTCTATATAATCCTTTTTGGATATTATTTTTTCCACTCCAACCGTGTGTACACGGTTCGTAATCAAATTGATAATCAGCAATAACTTTTCTTGACAAATTAGATCTTCCTAGAATAGTAATTCCATTTAGTCCATTTTCTATTGCAAGCCTATTCCAATACTCAAACATTTCTTTTAATGTCTCGGACTCATTATCTTGATTAAATATTCCAAATAATGGTTTTTCATTCAAACGTATATACCTATCATCTTTAAAATAAGGCAAAAGATATTCAAAATGCTTTTTCCACTCATCTTTTTTACCATACTCTAATTTGGCTAAAATTTCTGGTCCGTTATTACTATTTTCATAAAGGGGGGCCCAACTATTACTGAATTTCACATTACTCCAAGTTCGTTTCCAACTTCCGTTATCCCACATAAAAAAATAGTGAATATTAATATCTTTATTCTGATATAATAATTTTGGAGGAGTATCTAGTAAAATTTGCTTAGATGAAAACCAATAATGATATATTCCAAAGCCATAGACACCATAATTTTGAGCCATCTGTGCTTGTATTCTTAAGTCTTCTGGGTTAGACAAATTATAATATTTTTTACCTAAAGGTACTTTGGGTTGTTCATGATTTTTGTATAATCTTTTGGCATCTTTAACTGCTTTCCAGTCTGTATACCCCTTTCCCCACCATGTATCATTTTCAGGGATACAGTGGTATTGTGGCAGGTACATTGCAATTACTTTCGTCATGTTTATTACTCCTCAAATTAATGTAAAAATGGCGTTGATGGACAATAATCTAAATTTTTATTTCTTTCGCCAATTTTTTTAGCAGGTACCCCGCCAACAATTGTGTACGGTTCTATATCATTTGTAACAACAGCTCCAGCTGCTATAACGGCTCCTTCTCCTATATGTACATTGGCACACACTGTTGCACCAGTACAAATCCATACATAATCATCAATCACTATTGGACAGAAATTAGCTTCAAAATTTGGAGATTTCGTATTATGAGTACCAGTTATAAGTTTGACATAACTGGCTATAGTTACTTTGTTACCAATATAAATTCCACCTCTTGCGTCTATAAGAGTAAACCATCCAATTGTTGTATTATTTCCTATTAGCAATCCTTTGGGAAACAATACTTCTGTTCTTCTGAATAAATAACTTTTTTTGCCTATTCTAGCACCAAGCAAAAGATCAAATACTTTTCGAATATGCCTACTAGGTATTTTGTTGATAAAAATATTTCTAAAAAGGAATGCTGGATAATAGAAATATTTAAAAAAATGCCTCATATCATTATGGTTATATAATGTATATTCATTCATATATGCTTTTCCTTATAAAAGTAGTTTTAGTATTTTTCTTGCAGATTTATCAAAACTGTAATTGCTTTTCTGAAATGAATCTAAATCATGTGCCATTGTTTCTCTTTTTTCGTCTAACTCTATAAGTAGTTTTGAAAGCATATTACTATCATTATTTTTAAAATAAGTAGCTTGATATCTAAGAATTTCCGGTATTGATGCAGCATCAGAAGCAATAACCGGAATTCCTAACGATAAAGCTTCTATTGGAGGTAATCCAAAACCTTCATATAAAGATGGAAAAACAAAGCATAGTGCGTTTTTATATATTACAGACACATGTTCATCATTAACAAATCCAGTAATATGAATTCGTGATTTCGAATTATATTTTTTAAGTATTTCATCTATTTTCCATCCCTTGCGTCCAACAAGAACCAAATCATAATCTACTTTATCTTGAATATCAGAGAATGTTTTTAAAAGTAGCTCTGTATTTTTTCTTGGTTCTAGTGTCGATAGTGTCATAATATATTTTTCGGGTAATTTATACTTTTTTTGAATATCCTGAAAGCTGTGTCCATAATCTTTTACAACCCCCTCATATACGGCAGAATAAGCAATAGATATCTTATTCAGAGGAAAATGAAGGATGCTATTTATTCTATTTTTAGAAAACTCTGAGACAGTAATTATTTTTTCTGATGCTGTAGCTGAAACTTTATATGTAATTCTCCAATATAATTTTTGAAAGTATGTCATTGAATCAGCTGAATCCCAAGCTCCCATATCGTGAATAGTGTTATATATTCCTTTTTTTCTAAAAAGAAGTGGGCTTGTAAATGCAAAAAACACATATCTGTTTGCTTTTAATTGGTACAAATGCAGTGGTAAAATAATTTGAAGGAAAAAAATTTTTACATTACCATATAAAATTAAGGAATCGACTCTTTTATGATCAATAAACTTTTTAAAAATCGGATAAATTTCGTTTCTAAAAACCAATACATATTCGTTCAAATGGTCTATTTCAAGCATTTTTTCTGTTATACAGGAGGCATATCGTTCAATTCCTGTCATATGATATGACAACGAGGTTAAATCAATTACGATTTTCACTTTCCATACTTCCTTACTAATTTCACAATTTTTATGTCATCAATGAAATAACGTTTAAACATTCTCTTGGGTTCTTGAATAAATCTATAAAACCATTCCAAGCCATGATCACTCATCCATTTAGGGGCACGGTTCACGTTTCCTGCTAAAAAATCAACAGTTGCCCCAGCACAAATAGATACTCTAGCATTATATTTATGGTAATTTTCATAAATCCATTTTTCCTGTTTAGGGCAACCAAAACAGGCAATTAAAAGATCTGGTTGAACTGCCGCAATCATTTGATTTATATTTTCAAGTTCCTTTTGATCCTTTTCAAAGCCTAATGCAGGAGAATATGTACCTACAATCTTTATTCCTGGATAATCCCGCTCCAAGTTATTTTGCGCCTGAGCAGCAACTCCTTCTTTGCCTCCAATAATAAAAATCGAATAATCATTTTGAGCCGCTTTTTCACATAAGTGTGGCACTAAATCTGATCCAGAAATTTTAGCTTTTACAGGTTGTTTATGCCATTTAGAAATCCAAACAAGAGGTTTTCCATCTACAAGTACCATATCAGCATTATCTGTAATTTCTTTAAGATACAAATCATTTTCAATTTTCATTACAACATCAACATTGATTGCTACTATATAGCTCTTTTTTCCAGAAGAAATCATTGCGTCAATTGCAGATAAAGCTTCAGACATATCAACGTTATTAACATATGTATTTAACAACGATTGCTTTTTCATAATTTTCATTATCCTTAAAATATTTATGGTAGTTTTTATAATCAAAAACTGTTTATATTATCATTCTTTTGGTACATAATTTTCTGGACTGTAATGAATAACCCTTGTTCCACCATCCTCAAAATTGAATGGAATATACATTAAATCCTGCATAGCTTCTTTTACAGCCTGCTGTTTATCTGGCTGAACGTAAAACACCAAAAATCCACCGCCGCCAGCACCAAGAAGTTTGCCTCCTAAAGCTCCAGCTTTAATGCCTTTTTCATATAACATATCGATTCCGCTTGTACTGATCGCACTGCCGGTTCCTTTTTTGAGTTTCCAGGTAGTATCCAGTAATCGTCCAAAATCATCCAGATTTCGACTCTTGTCTGTTAGTACGGCCTCAGCTTCATCTACAAGTGCATACATTTTTTTGAGTTTTTCTCGTTTATCTTCGGAACCACTGATGTTATTTGTTTTTTGTACATCAGAAGAAAAGCGGGTAAAACCGGTGAAAAACATAAGCAAATTATTATTTAGCTTTTTTTTTCTTTCAGGTGAGATGATCACTGGAAGAACTTCATATCCGTTAGCACTGAAATTTATCCGGTTAAATCCACCAAAAGAAGCTGCAATCTGGTCTTGCCATCCCCCTGCTTCGTTGCAGAGTACACGTTCCAGATAGATTGCTTCATCAGCCAATTTTCTTTTATCTGCATATTTTCCTTTTAATGCGTAAAAAGCATTTAACATACCCACAGCAAAAGAACTGGATGTTCCAAGTCCTGATCGGGCCGGAAGATCTGCTTCGTATGTCAGTCGGATTTCCTGCATATTAAGCATTTTCATTGCTTCACGGATAGCAGGATGTTGGATATCATCTGTATTGGTCACTCTTTCTGTTTTTGAATAAGAAAGCTCTGTTGAATAATCAAAAAATCTAGGTAAATGTCTAACATTTACATAACAATATTTATCAAATGTTGTAGAAAGAACCGCACCTTTATTTTCTTTAAAATAGTCTTCCATGTCAGTTCCACCACCGAAAAATGACATCCGAAAAGGTGTTTTTGTAATAATCATTCTATGTTCCTCTCTTAAAATAAAACCGATAATCGCACATTTCAGCAACTATCGGCTCTAAAATCCAATCATTCATTTTCAAATATTATGTCTTATTTATTAGGTCAAATCCCACCCTGAACTCCAAATAATTGCTATTATTTGGACCTTACCTGTATAGATGATTATTGCTATACATAGCAGCTTAAATAGTTGTCTTATCCTCAAAAAAAGGCTATACTAAGTTCATAATTAAGTTGCATAGAACTGGGGAAACATAAGGAGATTGCGATGGGCAATACATTTATGACTGCATTAAATATATACAATGTTCGTCATTTGAAAGATATAATAATTCCGCTTTCAAAAACAGAATGTAAATCCTTGATCTTAACAGGAAAAAATAGAAGTGGAACATTTAAGAGCACATCGGGGAACGGATAGAGATCTCATGTTTGATTGGAATAATCTGTTTCTATGCTGTCCGCATTGTACCGAATATATTTTAAGGAAGGAGTTGAAAGAGAGTGGGAATGTTTTTAAATCCAGATAATTCAGCATTTCAGGCAGTATTGAACGCAAAAATTTATGTTGATAAAAGTGGTTTGCTTAATTACACTAATAGTGTTTTGGCATCTACGGATGCTTTTATATGTAACAGTCGTCCGCGGCGTTTTGGAAAATCAATTACAGCAAATATGCTTACCGCGTATTATAGTAAGGGCTGTGATTCCGAAAAGATGTTTTCTGAGCTTGAAATCAGCGAGGCAGAGGATTTTAAGAAACATTTGAATAAGTATGATGTGATTCATCTGGATATTCAATGGTGTATGGAACCGGCTGGAGGACCAGAACGGATCGTTTCTTATATTTCTGAAAAAACGATTCAGGAGTTGCGGGAATATTATCCTAATGTATTGAAAGAATCAACAACATCATTACCAGAAGCATTGGCAATGATCAATGCGGAGACAGGAAAAAAATTTATTATAATTATTGATGAATGGGATGTTTTGATTCGTGATGAGGCAGCGAATCAAAAGGTTCAGGAGGAGTATATTAATTTTTTAAGGGGAATGTTTAAAGGAACAGAACCTACAAAATATATACAGTTAGCATATTTAACAGGTATTCTACCAATAAAGAGAGAAAAAACACAGTCAGCACTGAATAATTTCGATGAATTTACGATGTTGAGTCCAAGTATTTTGGCTAAATATATTGGATTTACAGAGGATGAGGTTCAAAAATTAGCAGAGGAATATCATCAAAATTTTGAAGAAGTAAAGCGGTGGTATGATGGCTATTTGCTGAAAGATTATCAGGTTTATAATCCACGAGCAGTTATAAGTTTGATGCAGAAGGGGGAATTTAAAAGTTATTGGTCTGAAACTGCTTCTTATGAGGCGATTGTACCTCTTATTAATATGGATTATGACGGTTTGAAAACAGCTATTATAGAGATGCTTTCTGGTGCAGCAGTGAAAGTGAATACTGCAACGTTTAAAAATGATATATTAAATATTCAAAGTAAAGATGACGTATTGACGTATATGATCCATTTAGGTTATTTAGGATATGATCAAACCAGGAAAATGGCGTTTGTACCGAATGAAGACATAAGACAGGAATTAGAAATTGCGTTAGATAGTAAAATAATGAATAAGTGAAATCCCACTGGCAAAAGATATACAGTATGCCAGTGGGATTATGTTTATTCCATCCCCAATCGGTTCCGTCCGTTATATTTCATCAAGACTTCTTTTTTTCGGGCAGTGGAGATTTCTGTATAGATCTGAGTGGTGACAATACTGCTGTGTCCCAGCAATTCCTGGACATCCCGGATTCCGGCGCCATTGTTTAGAAGCTGGGTTGCAAAGCTGTGCCGTTACGGTATAATAACGACAAACGGAAAAAGCCTTTATTTTCAAGGGGTTCACGCGTTTGCCGTCATTTATTCAATTCCTTTTCCAAGTTGAAATCTGACGAGAAAAATATCAAAAAAAGGAGGCTGTTTCATTAACGACAAAATTTCATAGTGCCAGCGGCCCGGTGTATTGCCTGGCCGCTGATTGCCGTGGGCGTTTCACTTTAACAGGTGGACGCCCTTTTTTCATACCCATTTTTAAGAGGAAGGAGATTCACATGATATTAAATGCAATGGAAAAACGGCTGCTGTTCCAGGTCGAAGGTGACTGTCTTGCCAAAGTCCTGAACGAGCTTCACATGGTTGCCCGGTATACAAAGAGCCCCGAACAGGGGGATGCGGCAGAAAGCCTGATGGCGAAGCTGCGTCCCCTGACCGATGCCGAAGGCATGGATATGGTGCGGGACATTCAGAAGAATTACCGTCTGCCCTATCCGGCCCGGACGATTGGGGAAAAGATTGCGGAGGCCAGGCAGCAGTCCGGCGCGGAGAAATTAAAGGGGCATGACATCATGGCCCTGGAACGTTTTGACCCGGAGGTAAAGCACATGATCGTCTTTGACGTGCTTTCGGGTGATGCCCCTGTCGGGGATAAGGGCGATAAGATGCGCCTGTTCCTTACGGACGCCGGCTATCAGAAATTCTTAGACAGCCAGGACCGGGGCGAAGTGAAACTGAAAAACCATGCGAAGGTCTCCTGCGGCCATCTGCACTATGACCGCAGGGACCGCGCCTTGTAACGGAATGAGTAAAGAAAGGGGGCTTTGAAATGGCTGTATTCCGTGTAGAAAAAACAAAAGACTTTACCGTTATGAGCAACCACCACCTGCGCAATACGGAGCTGTCCTTAAAGGCAAAGGGGCTTCTTTCGCTCATGCTGTCCCTGCCGGAGGATTGGGATTATACCACCAAGGGGCTTGCCCATATCTGCAAGGACGGCGTGGATTCCATCACTACCGCCCTGAAAGAGCTGGAACGGCACGGGTACCTCACCAGACAGCGCCTCCGCTATGAAAACGGCCAGCTCGGAGACATTGAATATACGATCCACGAAAAGCCGGTAACTGCCGAAAAACCAGGCGTTCCACCTAAACGGGAAAATCCAAGACAGGTAAATCCAGGACAGGCAAAACCTGAACAGGGGGAACCTGGACAGGAAAATCCCGCACAATTAAATACTGATCCATTAAAAACGAAAAAATCAAAAACGGATATATCAAGGACGTATCAATCAATCTATCCGGCAGAACCGGAGGCGGCAGGCTGCCCCGATGGGTTGGATGGGATGGATCGGATAGGATTGGCAGAGGCATACCGTGAAATCATCAAAGAAAATATCGAGTATAACTTCCTGGTCCAGCAGTATGGCAGGGAGCGTATGGATGAAGCGGTTGAGCTTATGCTTGAAGTGATCCTGTCAAAACGCCCCTATATCCGTATCGCAGGGAATGATTTCCCCAGGGAGGTGGTAAAGGGACGTTTCCTGAAAATCAATTCCAGCCACTTAGAGTATGTCTTTGACTGTATCGACAGGAACACCACAAAGGTCGGGAACATCAAGGCTTACCTGCTGGCGGCGCTGTATAATGCCCCGGCGACAATGGACAGCTATTACCGTGCCGAGGTCAACCATGACCTGTACGGCTGTTAGGCGCTTTCGGGCGTCTTTTTTCATTTCATCACAGGAAGGAGGCGGAGCACGATGAAACGAAAATCTGTGCCGGCGCTATGCCCGGCGTAACCAAAGAGCAGATCCAGGAGGCACGGGAGGCGGACCTGTTCGCATACCTGCAGTTCCATGAACCGGGCGTGCTGAAGCGCGACGGGCCAAATTACCGGCATAAGGAACATGACAGCCTGGTCTATGTGACCGGGAAACGGTACTGGTACTGGAACAGCCGCGGGCGGAGCATTAACGCCCTGGATTACCTGATCCAGATCCGGGGCTACGGTCTGGTGGATGCGGTCCATGCGCTGGTGGGCGGGGAAATCCAGCAGGCGCCGGCTTACCGGAGTGCGGAGGCAAAACAGGAAAAGAAAGAACCGGAAAAGAAAACATTTTCCCTCCCCTGGGCCAGGCGGTGCGCCACCGCCGCCGTTTCCTATCTGCAAAAACGTGGGATCAGCAGCGAGGTTATCAGCCGGTGCTTCCGGGCAGGGCTGTTCTATGAGGCCCGGTATCATGGCGAGCCGGTCTGTGTGTTTGTTGGGAAAGACGATACAGGAAAAGCGAAGTTTGCCTGTATGCGCAGTATCACCGGAAGCCTTAGAAAAGATGTGTATGGCAGCGATAAGGAATACAGCTTCTGTTTCCCGCCGGAGAATCCGGGCAGCCGCAATGTGGCGGTCTTTGAGGCTCCCATCGACGCCCTCTCCCACGCCACGCTGCAGGAATTAGAAGGCTGGAAATGGGACGGCTACCGCCTTTCCCTGGGCGGAACTTCCCATGTTGCGCTGACGGCATTTCTAAAACGCCACCCGGAAATCCGGCGCGTCAACCTCTACATGGACAATGATTTAGGAGGACTTAAAAATGCCAGAAGAATCAAAGCCATGCTCCGTGAGGATCCGTGTTTTAAGCATATCCGGGTCGGCATTAACCCGCCCCGGACAGGAAAGGATTACAACGAAAAATTGCAGCGGACCAGACAACAGATGCAGGACCGCCAGCAGCCATGCCGCCCAAAAGAGGCGGCTGTTTCAATTTAAGGAGGATTTCAAACATGATGAACAAAGAAAATACCGCTTTACAGATGATTGCCGAAGCTGCCCGGTGCCCGGACTACGGCCCCGACATGGTTAAGGCGCTGATGGAAAAACTGGACATGAACGAAAAGGGCTTTGCGCTCCTGATGAACGTTTCCCCTTCCACGGTCCGGCTCTGGACCAGCGGCGCGGCGCAGCCATGCGGAACGGCCAAACGGCTCATGCAGATTTATGAGACCGGCCCGGAGATTGTAGGCAAGATTGCCGGCGGGCAGCCCCCGGCAGGCGGGAGGGATTAAATGCCGGAGAACATGATACAGCAGACAGAACTTCCGCAGATCCATTTGATCCGTGATACGGATTTAGGCGTATTCGCCTATGAGCTCCATATCCTTGCCGGTGATTTCCTGCGGGAAAGTGAATTTAATTTACGCACGCTGGCGACAAACACCGGGGTGGATTCTATTGCCATCATGGGGAAACGCCACATGTGGCTCTCCGACGCCGTATTTGCCTACTGTTCCACGGGGGATTTACGCCAGATGGCCCTCACGACAGAATATATCGGGGCAAGGGCCTTTCTGTTCCATGCAGACCGGAAAGAGGACGGCCATTTATACGGCGACGTCCTGATGATGGATCTGGACACGCTGCGGCAGGACATGAAAGAAAATACCCTCTATCCCGGCGGCGTCAGCATGGAACGCAAAGACGGTTCAAGAGTTACCGTCAGCCTGGAAGAATGGAACGCAATGGAACTTTACGAAAAAGACGCCCTGAAAAGCTGGGGATTTGCCTATGAACCGGAACAGGTGGCGGAATGGCAGAACCATTATTCCATCATGTTCAGCCAGTGGAAAGACCAGGCTTTTTCCTATATGCCCCAGGATCTGGAGGAACGGCTGAACATGGGATATATGGAGGATGCCCAGAACCCGGACATGGATAAGTACCGCATACCGCTGGGCACCGCCCGGCAGATGCTTCTTGACGGAGAGGCCCCGGTCTACCGCCTCCTGCCTTCCGGGCCGGAAAAGCTGGCTCCCATTGCGGCGGTCACTACGGGCCTCTGGTATGAAAATTACCGGGAATTTGCCATTGCACCGGAGGACCTGGGCGCTTTGGATAAGCTGGTCCGCAGGGAGACAGACCGGCTCATGGGAAACCGGCCGCAGCTTCACAAAAACGAAGAACGGCGCCCTGCCCCGGAGCGGTAAAGATATTACATTGACTGGAGGTGATGATGATTGGCAGGAGTACATGAAGATTTTGGCGAAAAGATCGGCGGTGCAAAAAAAGATTTATGGAAGGACCGGGGCCTGTATGTGGACGATCTTGACGCCATGAACGACCGCGAGGCCGAGAAATTTGTAAAAAAGGATAACATTTGGAAAAAGCCGGATTACCAAGCCATGCTTGATGAAGGGGTTCCCCTTGGGGTGGTGTATTTCATCAAAAAGGCAAGGGACAGCCTGAACGCTTCCCCGCAGTATTACCGCACGGACGACACGCCGGAAAAACGGCTTGCCAGACAGAAAGAATATATCCAGACCGTCCGGGAGTTACAGGAGGTGGTTTCAGGGATCCGCACCATGGAGGACGCCATGAGGGCCTATGACCGCTTCTTTGTAGAAAACGGGTATCTGGAACAGGTGCAGGGCTGGGGCGGCGGCGCCCACTACCGGGCAACGAAGAAAGGACAGGACAACCCGGTGATCACCAATAAGCTGTCCAAAAACCTGATGGCCTACTCCGCTTCCTATTTTGAACGGAACTTCACACAGAAAGCGCAGAAGGAACAGTTTGGCGTTTCCAAAGGCCAGAAGGTGCCGAAAGGATATGCAATCCATTTCAACGACGGAAAGAATACCTATTCCAAAAATAATGACTGGAAACCGGGTACTTACTATGTGACAAAGGGCTATGCCATTTTGCAGGCCAACTTTGAAACAAGGGAGGCTGCCCTGAAATGGGTGCAGGAGCTGGCAAAGGGCCAAACCAAAAGCGGAAAGACCCGGTTTGTGCCGCCCCAGCTTGCGCATGTAAAGCGCACCGGGCCGGATTACCGCAGCGGCGCAGAGATTACCGGGCAGCATTATCTTGATACCTTCGGGTTCCGGGGTGGCGAGTTCGGCAACTGGATGAACCAGAACGACCGGCAGACGTCCCTTAACATGGGATTTGAGGCACTCAAAGATTTGGCATCTGTCCTAAAGGTCAGCGATCAGGATATTGCTTATCAGGGAACACTTGCTATCGCTTTCGGCGCCAGGGGCAGCGGCAACGCGGCGGCCCATTATGAACCTCTCCGTAAAGTAATCAATCTTACCAAAATGCACGGGGCAGGTTCCCTGGCACATGAATGGTGGCACGGGCTTGACGACTACCTGGGCACAAAGATGGGCGCGAAAGGGATGCTATCGGAGCAGCCCCGCCTCTATGCCCCATTCCAAAAGCTGATTGATACCATGAAGTATAAGCCGGAGACGCCGGAGCAGGCGGCAAAGCGGACCGAAGCGCAGACAGAACGCACCCGGAAGAATGCGGCCGGCTGGCTGGATTCCGCAGTGCTCGGCTCCCTGAAACGGTATGGGAATGAGCAGCAGATGGAGGCCTATGCATCCCTGAAAGAAGCGTTCCTTTCCGGTGAGGACGGATCCGTGGAAAAGATCAGCTCCTTCAAGAAATCCGTCACCGGCCGGGTGATCCCCAAAAGCGAGCGGGAACGCCTGGAAATATTCGAGCACATGCTGTCCGGGATGCAGTCGCAGGAGGCACCCCAGATTGGGCGGGTGGAAACGGACTTTTACCGGAACTCCCTACGCATGGGAAAGGAATGTGAGAAAGACGGCGGCTATTGGGAAAGCAATACGGAAATGACGGCCAGGGCATTTGCCTGTTATGTGAAGGACCGGCTGCCCTATGCTTCGGATTACCTTGCGGGCCATGCCGACTGCGCCCTTACGCTGGCTGCTGGGAAAAACGGGGAAATGGAGGTCATAAAAGCCTTCCCGGAGGGCGAGGAACGAAAAGCCATCAATGCAGTGTTTGACGAGATCGTGGCAGATTTGAAACGGGAGCAGATACTGACCCATGCAGATGTAACGCTGCCCCTTCCGGCCTCAGGGATAAAGGAGGCGCCGGACGGCCAGCTCTCCATATTTGGCGGCGGCCGTCCTTCGGTGATGGAGCAGCTTGCAGCAAAGAAACCGGCAGAAAAAACAGCCCCGGCACAGCAGATCCCGAAAAAGAGCCATGCGCCGGAGATTTAGGAGGTGGAAAGTTGGAAGAAAATAAAGATTACCGTGCTTACCGGTACGGCGACCATTTAGAGCCGGGATATGAGTTGAAGGTCGAGCACAGCGTTTCCTGTGAAGATGTTGATATTTCTGCCCTGATTGCAATGGGAACAGAAAGCCTTGCGGCTATGCGCCAGGGAAGTATCGACGGTGAGCAGAAAGCCTATGACATTGTGGTAGCCGCAGCGAAACAATGGGAACAGCAGGCTGCCGCCACGCAGATGATTGACCGGGCGATTTCCTACCTGCGGACCCCGGAGGTGGAACATACGGGTAACCAGTGGAAGGACACAGACAACTGGCGGAGCGCCCAGGAGATCAGCAACCGGGTCTATAAGATGACCTGCAGTGTCCGGGAAGATACCAAGTATGACCGGGAAACAAAACAGAGTGTGCCGGTTGCCTGGTATGTGACCTGGGATCTGTATATAAATTCCCCGAAAGATGGTTATGGCAAGAAGATCGCCGGGCAGAACCAGAAGCGCTATACGGACAAGGCTGCTGCTATGAAATACCTGGAGGGGCGCAAGAAATCCTATTCCCATTTGTTTACGGAGGTTTCGCCGCCAGTCCCGAAGGAATATGAACGCCATTTTACCGTATATGGCGCCCTCCTGCCGGGCTATACGGTTGAGGGGCAGGAACCTGTCAAATCAGAACACACCGCCGCCGAAGTTTCGGATGGTGGTATTTCTACGCCTGAAAAGGAAGAAAAGCCTTCTGTGCTGGGAAAGCTGTCTGCGGCGAAATTGCAGGAAAAAGCCGGTGCGGAACCGAAGGCGGCAAATAAAAAGAAGGAGGATATACAGTTATGAAGGTGCTGATGGTTGAGCCGGGGAAAACACCCTACGAGGCAGAGATTGAAGGCGGGCTGAACTCCTTGCAGGCGGCAGTCGGCGGGATTATTCAACCGGTTTATCCCTATGAGGATCCGGTTGCGCTGATCTGCAACGATGAAGGAAAACTCATGGGGCTGCCCTTAAACCGGGCGCTCTATGATGAAGATGGGAACATCTATGATATTGTTGCCGGGAACTTCCTGATCGTTGGCCTGGGGGAGGAAAATTTTGCAACCCTTCCCGCGGACCTCATGGAGAAATACCGGCAGCAGTTTGAACACCCGGAGCAGTTTATCCGCATTGCCGGAAAAATCCTGGCGGTCAAGCAGCCGGTTCCTTCCCTTGAAGAACAGGAGGCACAGCGGGCGCAGATGGCGGCACAGGAGGCGCTGCAGGAAGAAATACGGCTGGAAGATTCCACGGATCTGGCCTTCGACCTGGATGTATTCTTCCGGCAGTACAGCGGCGATTATGCGGATCTGTACCCGGATTCCCACGAAGAAAAAGAACGCATGGCGGAGGAACTTCTTTCCGGGCAGACCGGAAAGATACGCATGAGGCTGGCAGCCGTCATTCAGGAGGAACATCTGGACAATGAGGCCGGAGCACTGCTGGCGCGCATTGCCTCTTATGAAAAGGAATATGAAATCCGCACCTGCTCTATTTACCAGCTTGACTTATCGGACAGCACGGACGGGCTGCAGTTTATGTCTCTTGACTGGCTGGAAAAGAAAGGGTTCCCGGTAGACAGGGACAATTACCAGATGGTTTATGCAACGGAACTTTTGCCCGGTGAAACATTGGAAGATATTTACAGACGTTTCAACATCGACCACCCGGAAGATTTTAAGGGGCACTCCCTTTCCGTTTCCGATGTGGTAGTCCTCCATGAAAATGGATCCGATACCGCCTGGTACGTGGACAGTATCGGTTTTAAGGAACTGCCGGATTTTATCGTTACGGGAGCGCCGGAGGCAAAAAAAGACCTTTCGGTAAGGGAGCAGCTTGACAGCGCAAAGAAACAGGCGGCACAGACGGCGGCCAAAGCACCGGATAAAAAGCCAAAGGAACCGGAAAGGAGCTGATATTTATGCTGATGGCAGTACAGGATTCCTATGTGCTTATGGTGCAGCCGGACGACATTCTGATTTCGCCCCGTGAGGTAGACGAACATTTCGGGACGATGGTATGCTTCCACTCCCGCTATGCCCTGGGTGACAGCCACAATTACATGGATAAAGATGATTTCCTGCGGGAGATGTACCTGAATACCGTTGGCCATGACGAGCCCGGCATGGACCGGTATGAACGGATGGTAAACATTGTGAGCAGCCGGTTCCGGCACGGGCCAAAGACGGAAGAACGGGCGGTGGACGACGCCATGCTGAATGTAATCTCTGAAAAATACATTATGATGCCCCTCTATCTTATGGATCATAGCGGGCTTGCCATGCAGACCGAGAGCTTCCACGATCCCTGGGACAGCGGGCAGGTCGGCTGGATCTATGTTTCCAAAGAGGACGCCCTAAAAGAGTTTGACACTGAAAAAATGACCGGGGCTGTCCGAAAAAAAGCGGAGGATCTGATGAAAAGCGAGGTGGCCGTTTATGACTCCTACCTCCGGGGCGAATGTTACGGCTTTGAGCTTTACAAAAACGGCGAGCTGTCGGATAGCTGCTGGGGTTTTATCGGGAGCCTGGAGGATGCCTGCAAAGCAATGGCGGATTACCTCCCGGACGGCTGTGAGGATATGGTAAATCACCTGGAGGAACATAACCAGCCGGCGACCATCATCAAGACGCTTCTGAAACACGCAAAGATCCAGGTGGACCAGGCGGTAAAAGCCTTTGAACATGCGCCCCGCCAGCAGGTGATCGGGGATGCCAGATAAACCGTTATTTCCTATTATAAATACAGATTCTATCAGGAAGGAGGATGCCAATGCAGGAAGATCTGGAACAGCGGACCGTATCGGTCTCCATACAGGCGGCAAAGCTGTCCGGGCGGCTTCTGCGTGCGGCGGTTGCCGCCGTGCTTCAAAAGATGGAGCAGGAACGCACCACCCCGAAGGTCGGGCGTAACAGCATGAAGCGGCTGACCTATAAAGACCCCGGTGCCAACACCATTGAAGTGTCCGGCAGGATCCGCTCGTTTGAACGGTACGCCAGGAAACACCAAGTCCGCTACCACATAGAAAAAGAGCTGGGGACTAATCCGCCGAAGTGGACGGTCTATTTCAAGGCGAACCAGGCGGATGCGCTGACGGCGGCTTTCAAGGAATATACACAGAAAGACCTCACCCGCAGCACCAGGCCGTCGCTGCTTACCCAGCTTCATAAATTCAAAGAGCTGGCACAGGCCCTTGGCCGCGACCGGGTGAAAAACAAGGAGCACGGAGGGCCGGAACGATGAAGATAGACAAAGATGCCCTGAAAAAACAGGTGATCTTACATCTGCCCTATCTTTTGTTCCTTCTGGTATTCGCTAAGCTGGGCGAGGCGGTGCGCCTTGCCCCAGGGGCGGACGCTTCACAGAAATTATTGGGGCTGTCGGAAGGATTCGCGCTTGCCTTTCAGAGCATGTGGCCGGGCGCCGCACTGGACTGGCTGGTGGGATTATGCGGCGCTGCCGCTGTCCGTCTGGCGGTCTATCTCAAAGGAAAGGATGCGAAAAAATACCGCAAAAATGTAGAGTACGGTTCCGCACGCTGGGGAAATAAAACGGACATAGCACCGTTCATGGATCCAAAGCCGGAAAACAATGTTATCCTCACCCAGAGCGAGGGCTTAATGTTAAACGGCAGGCCGAAAAACCCGGCCCATGCCAGGAATAAAAACGTGCTGGTAGTCGGAGGTTCAGGTTCCGGTAAGACAAGATTTTTTATCAAGCCCAACTTAATGCAGATGCACTCAAGCTATGTTGTCACCGACCCGAAAGGCACCGTCTTGGTCGAGTGCGGGAAAATGCTGCAAAGAGGCACACCAAAGCTGGATAAAGACGGGAAACCGGTGCGGAACGCAAAGGGCAAGATCGTGTATGAGCCTTATAAAATCCGGGTATTCAATACCATTAACTTCCAGAAAAGTATGCACTTTAACCCCTTTGCGTATATCCATTCGGAAAAGGATATTTTGAAGATTGTTACCACCTTAATCGCCAACACCAAAGGCGAGGGAAAAGCCGGGGATGATTTCTGGGTCAAGGCGGAAACCCTGCTCTACACGGCGCTGATCGGCTATATCTACTACGAGGCCCCGACCAACGAACAGAATTTTGCCACGCTGGTAGAAATGCTGAACGCTATGGAGGTGCGGGAGGATGACGAGAGTTTCAAAAACGCTGTTGACCTTCTCTTTGACGCCCTGGAGCAGAAAGACCCGGACCACTTCGCCCTGCGGCAGTATAAAAAATACAAGCTGGCGGCGGGCAAGACAGCAAAATCCATATTGATTAGCTGTGCTTCCAGGCTGGCGCCATTTGACATCCGGGAGGTCCGGGAGATCACCATGTATGACGAGCTGGACCTGGATATGCTGGGGGATGAACGGACCGCCCTGTTCCTCATTATGAGCGACACGGACGGCACCTTTGCCTTCCTTATCAGCCTGATCTATTCCATCCTGTTCAACCGTCTGTGCGAGCGGGCGGATGATGTGTATGGCGGGCGGCTCCCGGTTCATGTGCGGTGCCTCATTGACGAGGCGGCCAATATCGGCCAGATCCCCAACCTGGAGCGGCTGATGGCTACTATCCGAAGCCGTGAGATTTCCGCGTGCCTGGTGCTGCAGGCCCAGAGCCAGCTAAAGGCGCTTTATAAGGACAACATGGACACCATCATAGGGAATTGTGACGCTTCCCTGTTCCTGGGAGGCAAGGAGGAAACCACCTTAAAAAGCTGGAACTCCCTTTTAGGAAAAGAGACCATCGACCTGTATAACACCAGCGTCACCAAAGGCAACCAGGAATCCCACGGGCAGAACTTCCAGAAGTTAGGCAAGGATCTGATGTCCGTGGACGAGCTGGCGGTCATGGACGGCGGGAAATGCTTACTGCAGATCAGGGGTGTGCGCCCCTTCCTTTCCCGGAAGTATGATATAACGAAACACCCGAACTATAAGCTGCTCTCCGATTACAATGAGAAGAACGCTTTTGATATTGAGAAATTCTTATCCACCCGGATGCCGATGCGTCCCGGAGAGCTGTACCGCAATTATGAGGTCACAGCCGAAGATCTGGAACCGCAGACCACATAACGTTGTTCCTGCCTGTCAAAGCATTACGCTCTGGCAGGCTTTTGTTTTGTCACCCGGAAAGGAGGTCTTTTTTGAGGATCCGCGATTCTCCCTGAAAACTGAATACCATGCAGGTTTTACCCTGCCCCATGCCGCCGTGCTGTTTGAAGCAGATTTTCCAAAACAGTGCGGCGGCTTTTTTCGTTTCCGGCCGTCTGCGGCCGCTTCACAAAATCATTTCAAAAATAAGGAGGAACTATATGGCATTTTTTGCGAGCGCGATTGACACTTTGAAGATTCTGGTAATTGCCCTGGGAGCGGGCCTTGGAGCATGGGGCGTCATCAACCTTCTGGAAGGTTACGGCAATGACAATCCGGGAGCCAAAAGCCAGGGTATGAAACAGCTTATGGCGGGCGGCGGTATCGCCCTGGTAGGCGCAACCCTGATCCCGCTGCTGGCCGGCCTGTTCGGTTAAGGGCTGACCTATGGGCAGTCTGTTTGAAAGGATAACAGACTGGATTAAGGAGGGCCTGATTGAAGCCATCACCGGGCAGTACACCGGCATTTTCGATTCGGTCAACAGCCAGGTTGCGGATGTGGCCGGGCAGGTCGGGCAGACCCCGCAGGGCTGGAATGGCGGCGTGTTTTCCATGATACAGAACCTTTCGGAAACCGTCGTCATTCCCATTGCGGGCATGATCCTGACCTTTGTCCTTGTGTATGAGCTGATTCAGATGATTTTGGAGAAGAACAACATGCACGACTTTGACACATTCAACATCTTCAAGTGGATTTTTAAGACCTTCGTTGCCACTTACCTGCTCACCAACTGTTTTACGATTGTCATGGCGGTGTTCGACGTCGCCCAGAACGTGGTATCGCAGAGCGCGGGCGTGATAAACGGCAGCCTTGATGTGGAGGCCGCCCTTGCGGACCTTTCCACGCAGCTTGAAGCAATGGGGATGTGGGAGCTTATCGGCCTCTGGCTGGAGACCAACATCATCAACCTGTGCATGTGGGTGCTGTCCATTGTGATCTTCGTCATTGTCTACGGCAGGATGATAGAAATTTATTTGACCGTGAGCCTTGCACCGATCCCCTTCTCCACGATGGCTAACCGGGAATGGGGGCAGATGGGGACGGGGTACCTCCGTTCCCTCTTTGCGCTGGGGTTCCAGGGATTTTTGATCCTGGTCTGCGTCGCCATTTATGCGGTGCTGGTCCAGTCGATCCCGGCCTCCGGCGACATCCACGGCGCAATCTGGGGCACGGCGGGCTATACGGTCCTGCTGGCCTTTGCCCTGTTTAAGACAGGTTCGTTATCCAAATCCATATTTAACGCAAGATAGCATAATTCAGATTCAGAATAAGGAGGATTTCATTTTATGAGTAAAACAAATACAGAAAATACAATCCCGGAAATGCAGGCGCCGGAAACAGCGGGCGGTCTGCCGCTGGACGTGAGGGTGCGGCCAATCGCGCCGATGGGGAACCTGCTAGCCTTTGCCAACGTGACCATCGGCGGATGCTTCAAGATTGACGGCTTCCGTATCTGTTCCGGCGAAAAGGGGCTGTATGTGAACATGCCTTCCACCCAGGACAAAAACGGGAACTGGAAGGATGTCTGCTGGCCGGTGACGGCGGAGTTCAGAAAGCAGTTAAACGACGCCCTGCTTGACGGGTACGGGCAGGCCATTGAAAACTTGCAGGCCACCCTTGAAGCCACAAAGGGCGCGGCGGAGAAGCCTTCCCTGTCCGGCGCCTTAAAAGAAAATGCCGGGAAAGTCAAAAGCCAGCCGGTGAAAGACGCCCCGGCTAAGAACGGGCAGGAACGCTGATGCCGGAAACAAAGAAATACAGCGTGATCTATGCGGACCCGCCCTGGCGCTACGATATGAAGCGCGGCAACGGCGTGGCGGAAAACCATTACCCCACCATGAGCATGGAGGATATATGTGCGCTGCCGGTGGCGGAACTTGCCGCTAAAGACAGCGCACTTTTCCTGTGGGCGACCTTCCCGCAGCTTAATGAGGCGTTCCGGGTGATGGAGGCATGGGGATTCAGATATAAGACTTTAGCCTTCCTCTGGCTCAAACAGAACCGGAAAGCGGATTCCTGGTTTTACGGGATGGGGTTCTGGACCCGCTCAAATGCCGAGGTCTGCCTGCTGGCGACCAGAGGCCACCCGAAACGCCAGTGCGCGGGGATCCACCAGTTTGTGATCTCCCATATCGAGCAGCACAGCAAAAAGCCGGACGAGGTGCGGGAAAAAATCGTAAAGCTCATGGGCGACCAGCCCAGGCTGGAGCTGTTCGCAAGGCAGCAGACGCCGGGCTGGGATGTGTGGGGAAATGAAGTGGAATCCAGTATTACAATGCCAGGGAGGAAGGAGTGATTTTTATAGAACAGGATGCAAAACGGCTGTTGATGGAACGGCTGGACAAGTGCCTGAAGATCCATGCAGATATGCTGGACGCACAGAATATCGGCAGCATTTACGAATTGCAGGGGTTTTCGGAGCTTCATTATTACCTGAAGGCGGAACATGAATTTACCCCGGCAGAGGTGGAGGCGCTTCTTTCCTTTCAGGATCCGTTAGATGTGGCCCGGTGGTGCTGGGAAGAAAATACCCATGCTCATAGCTTTCCTATCTGTGAACTTTTGGAGGAAATCCAAGCGGATCGGAAATTTCCAAAAGAACTAAGCGAACCGGAAGAACAGAATCGGAAATATCTGGAGTTGATGTCCTTGGTCGGCAAGGATTATTACATTTACAGGGAAAAGCTGGAGGATTGCTCTAACAGGGAACTGATAGACCGGTCGGAAGAAATTGCCTCCGTGATGGCCGCTTACCGTTATCTGACAGGAGAAAATTCGTTGACAGCAGAAGAAATTGATTATCTGCTACGTTTCGACCGTCCATTAGTGGAAGTTGTCAAATATTGTCCAGCAGCCGACACAAACGCTTGTATTGCCGTGGAGTTGTTGGTTCAAGATATTTCCTCTCCTCAGGAGGAACGGGCAGAGCAGCCAAGATCTCTGCGGGAACGGCTGCAGGATGCGATTCAGAAGGTGCAGAGACCACCGGCCGCGGAGGAAATGATCCATGATTCCGGCGCACGATAATGAAATTCTATCACGATGGGAGGTGAAATAAATGCCCTATGTACCCGTACCCAAAGACTTAACGAAAGTCAAGACAAAAGTGGCGGCGGGCCTTACCAAGCGCCAGCTCATCTGTTTCAGCCTGGGCGGTCTTGTGGGCCTGCCGGCCTATTTCCTGACGAGGGGCGCCATCGGCAATTCCGCGTCGGTGCTTTTGATGATCGGCCTGATGATGCCCTTTTTCTTCTTCGCCATGTATGAGCGGGACGGGCAGCCGGCGGAGAAACTTCTGAAAAACCGGCTGCGCTATAAGCTCTGGCCGAAGGAACGCCCCTACCGGACGGAAAACCTATATAAAACCATGTCAAAAAAGGAGGTTACAAGGATTGCCAAAAACAAAACAGCAAGAGGCCCAGGAAAAACGTCTGCAAAGGAACATCAGGCAGGCAGAAAAGACCAGGGCCGACGCAGCAAAAGGCAGAAATAAAACTGCCTCTAACAAGCCGCCGAAAAAAGGCGGCTTTCTCGCCGGGCTTAGGGCGGATGCCCCGCAGACGGCCCAGCAGAGTATTCCCTACCGGGAAATGTATAAGGATGGGATCTGCCGGCTGACGGACACGCTTTACACCAAGACCGTGCAGTTTTTCGATATTAACTACCAGCTCGCCCAGGCGGAGGACAAAGCGCAGATTTTTGAGGGGTACTGTGATTTCTTAAATTACTTTGACGCCTCCATCCATGTGCAGCTTACTTTTATCAACCAGCGGGCGAATATGCAGGATTTCGCAAAGAGCATTGAGATCCCCGCCCGCGGCGACGAATATGACGGGATCCGTAAAGAATACGCGGATATGTTAAAGGGGCAGCTCCAAAAGGGCAACAACGGCCTTACCAAACGCAAATATATCACCTTCGGCATTGAGGCGGACGACCTTAGGACCGCAAAAATGCGGCTGGAACGGATTGAAACAGATGTGCTGGCGAACTTTAAGACCCTGGGAGTCCAGGCAAGGCCCTTAAACGGCCTGGAGCGTCTGGAACTTCTGCACAGCCAGCTCCACCCGGACGGGCAGGAAAAGTTCCGCTTTACCTGGGCGGACCTGCCAAAGACCGGGCTTTCCACCAAAGATTTTATCGCGCCCTCCGGCATGTCGTTTTCCAGGGATGGAAAGACCTTCCGGGTGGCCGACCATTCCGGGGCAGTGTCTTTCTTACAGATTTTAGCCCCGGAGCTGACAGACCGGCTGCTGGCAGAGCTTCTGGATCTGGACGATGCCGTGACGGTCAACCTGCATATCCAGTCCATCGACCAGACCCAGGCGATTAAAAATATCAAGCGCAAGATGTCGGACTTACAGAAAATGACCATTGAGGAACAGAAAAAAGCGGTCCGGGCTGGGTACGACATGGACATCATACCTACGGACCTTGCCACCTATGGGGAAGAAGCGAAAAATCTCTTGCAGGATTTACAGAGCCGGAATGAAAGGATGTTCCTGGTGACGGTGCTGGTGGAGAATCTTGCACCGAAGCGCCAGAAATTGTTTAACGATATTCTCTCCGCTTCCGGTATCGCCCAGAAATATAACTGTGCCTTAAAGCGGCTGGACTTCCAGCAGGAACAGGGGCTTATATCCTCCCTTGCGCTGGGTTTGAACCAGGTGGAGATTGAACGGGGGCTTACCACAAGCAGCACCGCCATTTTTGTGCCTTTCACCACCTGTGAGCTGTTCCAGGAGGGGGAGGCGCTTTATTATGGCCTGAACGCCCTTTCCAACAACCTGATTATGGCGAACCGCAAGAACTTAAAGAATCCAAATGGACTGTTCCTGGGGACGCCGGGCAGCGGCAAGTCGTTCTCTGCCAAGCGTGAGATCGTCAACGTGTTCCTTCTGACGGAGGATGACATCATCATTGCGGATCCCGAAAATGAGTACGGCCCATTGGTGGAACAGTTTGGGGAGCAGGGGCAGGTCATTGATATTTCCCCCACTTCCACCAACTATATCAATCCGATGGATATTAACCTGGACTATTCGGACGACGAGAACCCTATCACCTTAAAAAGTGACTTTATCCTGTCTCTGTGCGATTTGATTATCGGCGGCAAGGAGGGGCTTTCCCCGATTGAGCGTACCATCATTGACCGCTGCACTAGGCTGGTGTACCGGGATTACCTGCAGGATCCCTGCCCGGAGAAAATGCCGGTTTTGGGCGACCTTTACGACCTGCTTTTGAAGCAGGCGGAGCCGGAGGCGCAGAATATCGCCACGGCGCTGGAAATCTATGTCAACGGTTCCTTAAATGTATTCAACCACCGTTCCAATATCCAGATGGACAAACACCGGGTACTCTGCTTCCAGCTCAAATCCCTGGGAAAAGCGTTAAAGGAGATCGGGCTTTTGATTATGCAGGATGCGGTCTGGAACCGTGTCACCGCCAACCGTTCCAAACACAAGACTACCTGGTTCTATATTGACGAATTCCATCTCCTTTTGAAAGGCCAGACCGGAAGTTTCAGCGTGGAAATCTGGAAACGCTTCCGTAAATGGGGCGGGATCCCGTCAGGGCTGACCCAGAACGTAAAGGATCTTCTGGCTTCCCGTGAGATTGAGAATATTTTCGAGAACTCGGATTTTATCTACATGCTCAACCAGGCTCAGGGGGACCGACAGATTTTGGCAAAGCAGCTTGGGATTTCCCCGCACCAGCTTTCCTATGTGACCCATTCCGGCCCCGGCGAAGGGCTTCTGTTCTTTGGAAATGTGATTATCCCATTTGTGGATCACTTCCCGAAGGATACTTTGCTGTACAGCGTCTTAACGACCAGGCCCGATGAAGTGGCGGGGACAAAGGCGTGAGGAAATGCAGCTTATTAAACATGACTGGAGGTGAGGATAACGGAACGTGACGGGGAATTTCAGAGAAAACAGAAAGATGCCCGGATGCCGGCGCGGGATTCCCATAAGGAGGAACGCATGACGCCGCGGCAGGGCGGGCAGGATTTTGACCTGCGCCGGGCAAGGGATGCCCCTTCTCCCGGTGCTTCAAGAAGCCATCGGCAGGCGGTCCCGCTTCCGATGGAGGCGGACCCTTTGCAGGCCACGCCGGAAGTAACACAGCAGGCGAAAACTTACGGATCGGAACCTGTTGCCGGAAATAACAACGGTTATATAACGGCACAGGAATTTTCCTCCCAGGACACTTCCGGGCGGATGCCGTTTTCAGAGGATGCTCTGCGGCATGGCTCCGGGCATGATCCCGGAGAACCTGTTCCTTTGGAGGCTGGCACATCAGCGGCAAAAAGGGATTCTGGGCGGACAGAGCACAAAAGCCGGACACGCCAGCGCGGAAACCAATACTATCAGCGTTTCCATGAGGCTGCAAAAGCCGAGGAACAGGCGGTGCAGACAGAAGGCGGAGGCGTTGAGCCGAAAAAACCTTCCAAGCTGGAATTTACCGCCGACGAGCTGCCGCCGGAGGCCAAAGACAACAAGCTGACGCAGGCAAGGCGGAAAGCGGAGCGGACTACGGAGAAGTTAGAACAGGCCGAAGCGTGTCTGCCCTCCCGCCGTAAATTGCGGATTGAGACCGCTTCCGACCCGGAAACCGGGAAAGCGAAAAAACACCTGAAATTTGAACAGGAGGTGAAATCCCAGCGGGCCCATGTCAAAGGCTCCCTTCCCATGCGCCCGGTGAAAGCCGGCGCAAATACAGCCATTGGCTATGCCCATAAAAAGATTTACCAGGCGGAGGATGAAAATATCGGCATTAAGGCGGCCCACCGGACCGAGCTTGTGGGGGAGGCAGGACTTCGCACAGCATACCACCGGCACAAAACAGCGCCTTACCGGAGGGTATCAAAGTTACAGCAAAAGTCTGTGAGGGCAAATGCGGGCCTGTCTTACCGGCAGGCGTTATATGACAACCCGGAATTAAAGAAGAATGTCCTGGCGCGGATGTGGCAGAAACAGAAATTGAAACGCCAGTACGCCAAAGCAGCGCGGGAGGCAAAAAAAGCCGGCACACGGGCAAAGGACGCCGCTGTCACTACGGAAAAGATTGTCGTCAGCATTGGCAGGACGATCCGGCGGCACCCGGTAGCCTGTGCCATTATCATTCTCCTGCTTTTGGTATTCTTCCTGATTGCTTCTGTGCTGTCCTCATTTTCCAATATTGGTACCGGAGGCCTGGGGAGCCTGGCGGCTTCCACCTATCTGGCGGAGGACCAGGACATCAACCAGGCAGAGCTTTCCTATACCGAATGGGAAACGGATTTACAGATGGAGATTGGCCGGGTGGAATCCGACCGCCCCGGCTATGACGAGTACCGTTATAACATTGGCGCCATCGAGCATGACCCTTACGTGCTGATGGGCTACTTAACCGCTGTCTATCAGGACTTTTCTTACAGTGAAGCGGAGGGCGTGCTGCGGCAGCTATTTCAGGAGCAGTATTCCCTATCTTTCAGCGAGGAAACGGAAATCCGCTACCGGACGGAAACCACCATTGACCCGGAGACCGGCGAGGAAACCGAGGAAGAAGTGCCGTATGAGTGGCGCATCCTGAATGTGAAACTTACGGCCACGCCGCTGGAAAACCTGGCCGTCTCCCGCATGAATGAAGAACAGAAGGAAATCTGCGAGATTTTATTGCAGACCAAAGGGAACCGCCAGTATGTGGAAAATGTATTCGGCACCAACTGGCTCCCCTATGTTACCAGCTACTACGGCTACCGGGTCCACCCCATCAGCGGGGGAAAGGATTACCATACCGGCGTTGACATCGGCATGGCACAGGGCACGGATATTTTAGCCGGGCATGACGGCAGGGTCACGCTGGCCGGGAACGCTGGCGGCTATGGCCTGTGCATCGCTATTGAGGGAGAGGCTTACGAGGGGCATACCCTTACCACCAAGTACGGCCACTGCTCACAGCTTCTCGTTTCCGCAGGCCAGGAAGTCAAGGCCGGGGATGTGATCGCAAAGGTCGGCAGCACCGGCAATTCCACCGGGCCGCACCTTCATCTGGAGGTACTGGTGGACGGGCAATACTTAAATCCCCTCTACTTTGCCGACACCGGAGATACCAGCGAGCGGCATTTGCCGGAAGTGGGCGCAGGAGGCGGAGGGAATTATTTTGACTATGACGTACCGCCGGAGGCCCTTGCGGATGAACGGTTTGCGGCCATGCTTGCGGAGGCGGAAAAGTATTTAGGTTATCCGTATGTATGGGGCGGCGCAAGCCCTTCCACTTCCTTTGACTGTTCCGGGTATGTTTCCTGGGTAGTCAACCACAGCGGCTGGAATTTCGGGCGTCTGACCGCGGACGGGCTCTTAGGGGTCTGTACCCCGGTATCAAGCGCCGACGCAAAACCGGGCGACCTGATTTTCTTCCAGGGGACCTACAATACCAGCGGCGCAAGCCATGTGGGGATTTATGTGGGGAACGGAATGATGATCCATTGCGGCGACCCGATCTCTTACGCAAACATCAACACAAGTTACTGGCAGCAGCATTTTTATACATTTGGGCGTCTGCCTTAAACAGATTGGAGGTAAAATTTGAACCCTAAAATAGAAAAACTGGAAAAGGAAATCGACAAGACCAAAGCGAAGATCGCAGAAATGCAGGGCAAACTCCGCAAGCTGGAGGAACAGAAAACGGAGCTTGAAAATACCGACTATGTGGCGGTGGCAAGAAGCTATAAGCTGACGCCCCAGCAGCTTGCGGATTTCTTAAAATCGCAGCAGGCTTCCCCTCTGGGGGAGGCGCTGCCGCAGAAACAGGAGGATGGGAATGAGGATTAAAAAACTTTCTTTGTTTCTGGCGCTTATGCTCGCCATAGGTGCCACCGTCCTGCCCCTGACGGCTTATGCCGCCGGGGGAAAGGACACCACGCCGCCGGAGCTCACCGCTTCCCTGGACGGCGGTACGCTGAAAGTGGAAAGCAGCGACGACAATTCCGGCGTGGAGGCGGTCTTTGTGGACGGGAACCGGATCAACTCGTTAACCAACGGGGCGGCAAAGGTCACGCTGAAGGACTATGCCGGAACGGAGAAGCAGGTAATCGTGTACGCCCAGGATTATGCCGGGAACCGCTCGGAGGCCGTGAAATTTGATAACCCCTATTATGAGGAACCAAAGGAAACGGAAAAGCCTTCCGCTGCACCGGCACAGACTGGCACGGTAAAACCAACCCAGGCGCCGGCAGCTTCTTCCGGCAGCCAGGGCGCGGCCACACAGAACAACGGAGGCGGCAGCACTTCCAATAAAGGGATTTCTTCTGCCGGCGCTTCCACGGGAGGCAGTACATCATCAGGCAATCATTCCGGCAATTCCGGCAGTAATAATTCCGGGAACAGTTCCAATGCGGGTACAAACACAGGCCAGGCAGACAGCTCCGGGGGAACATCAGGCGGCAGTACATCATCAGGCGGCAGTTCTTCGGAGAGTTCCACTTCCTCTGTCCCGGAGGGCGCGTTTACCCCGGAGGGCACCGGCACGGTCTTAGATACAGCCACCGGCGCGGATGGGGATAAACAGTTTTATACCATTACTACCGAGGACGGGAATGTATTCTATCTCATTGTGGACGGAAAGCGTGACAGCAACAATGTTTACTTCTTAAACGGCGTCACCGAATCTGACCTGATGGCCCTGGCGGAAAAAAGTGACGGCAGCATGAGCGTGATCCCGGCAGAGGATGTCTGTACCTGCACGGAAAAGTGTGCTGCAGGGGAAGTCAATACCTCCTGCCCGGTCTGCAAGAATGACTTAAAGGGCTGTATTGGGAAAGAAAAACCGGAGGAAACAGAGAAACCGGAGGAACCAGAACCGTCAAAGAAAAATACAGGCAGCGCCGGAACGATTATCTTTGTCATCGTTGCCCTGCTTGCAGTAGGCGGCGCCGGCTACTATGTGAAAATCGTGCGCCCGAAGCAGCTTGCAGAGGATGACGAGGATTTCGAGGATGGCGGGTATGGCGAGGGCTTTGACCCGGACGAGGCTTTCGGGGAAACAGAATATCTCTCCGAGGATGATTTTGACGACAGAATGGATGATAACGAACCTGAGGACGGCGAATAACGCTGTCCTTTCTTTATGCAATCAACAATGAAGAAAGTGAGGATTATTTCATGGGAAAGACAAATATCCACCACCGCAGCGGCTTCATGCGGCTGCTGGCGGCGCTTCTCTGCGCGGTATGCGTCTTTGGCCTGGTTCCCACACAGGCATTTGCCCTTTCGCCGGGGCAGAAAGCAAGCTCCTGGCTGGGTGACAACTATGTGGGGTCTGACGGACAGTATTATTACGCGCCGGCGCCTTACACTTACCTGGTCTATCATTCCGATGGGACAATGGACGTGAAAAGCAGTTCCGGTGGCAGTGCCTACCGCCACTATATGCTGACCGCTTCGGACGGGAGCAGCCAGCAGGTCTACTGTGTGGAGAGCGGGGTGCCTTACCACACTTCCGAAAATACCTACACATCGGAAAGCGGGACCAACAGCAATTACCTGAACCTGCTCCCCGCCGAGGCAAGACGGGGCATTACCCTGACGGCAATCTACGGCTGGAAACCGGGGGCAAGGCTTCCGGTTCCCGGTATCAACGAGGACGATTATAAGATCGCGACCCAGGTGATCCTCTGGGAATACCAGCAGCAGCTAAGAAGCGACCCGTACAGCCGGCATGGGAACGGCCATGCGGACGCCAACCAGTATTTCAGTATCATTGCCGGACGCCCGGCAGAGAAAGCCTACAACTGGATTCTTTCACAGGTTGCCTCCCACTCAACGGTTCCCTCCTTCACCTCCACCAGAAAAAGCGAGGCGCCGGAGCTGGAACTGAAATGGGATACGGAAAAGAAAATCTATACCCTGACGGTCACAGACACCAATAACCTGAACATCAACCTGGAGACCGTAAAAGGCAGCGGCGTTTCTGTTTCAAGAAGCGGGAACAAGTATACCTTTACCAGTAAGAACATGATTATGGATCCTGTGACCTTTGAATTCCGAAAGGATATTCCGGTTGCAAACGATATGCTGATCTGGGGAAGGCCCGGCTACCAGACCATGATGACCGGCGCCAGCGACCCGGTTTCCTTCTTTGTGAAGATCAAGACGGAAACCTATGGCACGGGAAAGATTGTTAAGACCAGCGAGGACGGCATTGTGTCCGGGATTTCTTTCAATATTTCCGGCACGGACATTCTGGGGAATAAAGTCAATGAGACTGTCACCACCGGGGAAAACGGGCAGGTCAAGAAAAGGCTGTTCCCCGGCACCTACCTGGTAACGGAGATCCCGGTGGACCGCTATGTGACCCCTCCGGCGCAGTATGTCACCATTGAGAGCGGCCAGACCGCTGCGGTCCATTTCAGCAACATCTTAAAGAAGTTCCGCGTCCATGTGGTAAAGACGGACGCCGAGACCGGGACCGCCCAGGGCGACGCTACCCTTGCAGGGGCAACCTACGGCATTTTCAATAATGGCGAGCTGGTAGACACCTACACCACCGGGTCGGACGGCAGCTTTATGACCCGCTACTATGTATGCGGCGATAGCTGGACCGTGCGGGAGATCGAGCCAAGCACCGGCTATCTTTTGAATGATACGGTCTATGAGGTTGGCGCTTCCCCGACCCTTTATGAAGTGGAACTGAATACCACCGAGAACCAGGTTACGGAGACGGTGATCTACGGCAATATCCAGCTTGTGAAGCATACGGACGACTTAGACCCGGATGTTTCCGAAGGTGAGAATACGGACGAACCCAATGAGGGTATCGTGGAACGCCCGGAGGCCGACGCAGTCTTTGAGGTTTACTTAAAGGCGGCGGGCAGCTATGAAAACGCAAAGGAAAGCGAGCGCGACCTGCTCACCACGGACGGGGATGGATTTGCCGCCTCTAAAATGCTCCCTTACGGCCGTTACACCGTCCACCAGACAGCCGGCGAGGAAGGCAAGGCGTTGATCCCGGACTTTACCGTGTTTATTTCCTCTAACGGACAGACTTACAGCTATATCTTAAATAACCGCACCATTACGGCGCGTCTCAAAGTGGAAAAATGCGACGCCGAGACCGGAAACATCATCCCTGTACCCGGCACGGGATTTCAGGTAAAAGACCTCTCCACCGGGGAATTTGTCACCCAGGAGATTTATTACCCGAACCCGGAGACCCTTGATACCTTCTATGTTTCCGATGAAGGATGGCTCATGCTGCCGGAACCTCTGCACACCGGGGATTATGAACTTTACGAGGTGGCGGCGCCTTACGGGTATGTATTATCCAGTGAGCCGGTGCCCTTTACTATTGACGGCAGCGAATCTGTCGTGACCGTCACCCAGCACAACATGCCGCAGAAAGGCCAGCTTACCATTACAAAGACCGGTGAAGTATTCGCTTCCGTCCAGGAGAACGACGGCCTGTACCAGCCGGTGTATGAGGTCATGGGGCTTCCAGGCGCGGTCTATGACGTGATTGCGGATGAAGATATTTATACCGGAGACGGGACCTTACGGGCTGCGAAAGACACCGTTGTGGAAACCCTTACCACCGGGGAGGACGGAACCGCGGCAAGCGGCCTTCTCTACCTGGGGCGCTACCGTCTGGAGGAACGCCAGGCGCCGGCAGGGATGGTCTTAAACTCCCAGCCGGAATATGCGGAGCTTACCTATGCGGGCGAGACCGTGGAAGTGACACAGATCGTCGTCGGCCTGTATGACGAGCGGCAAAAAGTGGCGGTCAGCCTGTCAAAAGAATTAGAAACAGATGAACTGTTCGGCCTTGGCATGAATGAGGAATACAAAGATATTTCTTTTGGTCTGTATGCTTCCGCTGACCTGACGGCCCTTGATGGCAGCGTGATCCCGGCAGGCGGCCTTCTGGAAGTGGTTTCCGTTGACCCGGATGAGGCGGGCGGCTATGACGCTTCCTTTGCTTCCGATCTGCCTTTTGGCAGCTACTATGTGAAGGAACGCACCACAAACAGCGCTTACATTCTTTCTGATACGGAATATCCGGTTGTGTTTGAGTACGCGGGCCAGGATGCGGCGCTGGTGCAGATCCTTGTGAATGAGGGGGAACCCATTTCCAATGACCTGCTTCGCGGGCGTGTGGACGGTGTAAAGGTTGGTGAGAACCCGGAGGGCGGCGACGATGTGAAGCTGTCCGGCGCACTCATTGGATTGTTTCAGCCGGACACAGAGGAATTTACCGAGGAAAACGCCCTGCTTACCGTAACCACGGGCGAGGACGGCAGCTTTGCTTTTGAAAATATCCCTTACGGCCATTGGATCGTAAAGGAAATTTCTGCCCCGGCGCTTTACACGGTAAGCCAGGAACAGCACCATATCTATATTGGTGTGGACGGGCAAAGCATTGAAATCAGGGTGGAAAATACCCTAATCCGGGGTAGCGTGCAGGTGATGAAAACCGAGGCGGTGGACGAGCCTTCCCCTGTGGAAAAAGAGAATGAAGATAAGAACACCTTCCTGCGGTTCCTCTCCGGCGCGGTATTCGATTTGTATGAGGACACCAACGGCAGCAAGGAACTGGATTCCGAGGATAAGAAGCTGGGGACGCTGAAAGAGGCGGACGCAGGGTATCACACCGCGGAGAACCTTCTGGCGGGCGGTTACTTCATCAAAGAAAGCAAAGCGCCGGAGGGCTATCAGCTTGACGAAAACGCTTACTACTTTGAGATTACCGAGGACGGCCAGACAGTGGTTGTGGAAAACGGCGAAGCCGGGCGCGGCTTCACCAATGAGGCCTACCGGGGGAACTTAAAAATCACAAAGGATTCCAGCGACGGACGAAAGGACGGCTTTGCTTTTGAAGTAAAAAGCGCGGACGGCTCCTACTGTGAGACCTTCACCACACCAAAATCCGGCGTGATTGAGGTAACAGGGCTTAGGGTCGGCATTTATACCGTAACGGAGATTAATAACCGGGCAAGCAAAGATTATATCATTCCTGACGCTGCCACGGTGGAGATCAAGGCAGAGGAAACGGCAACGGTCCAGTTCTTCAACGAAAAGCCGGAGAAGCCGGAGGAACCCAAAAACCCGGACAATCCCAAGACCCCGGACAATCCTTCTAATCCGTCAACGCCTTCCAATCCCGGAAAGCCGGTACCGCAGACTGGGGATGATGCTTTCATCTTTTTGTACGGCTGTCTGCTGGCGCTGGCTGTGATTGGCGGCGGTGTATTCACGGTATTTTATTTCAAAAAGGGGAAGTATGAGAAAACTTCCCCGAAAAAGAAAGCTGTCGGCATTACGGTGGTTTCCCTCTGCGTATTACTGGCCTTTGGCAGCGGATTTCTGATGGTCCGCGACCTGAACCAGTATACTAAGAGCGCCGGAGCCTATGACGAACTGGCGGAAAACGTGGAACTGCCGGAGCCAGCCGAAGCGTCGGAAGAAACAGCAGGCGGAGCTGAAACGGATGGGGAGGATTCTGGTGTAATCCTCCCTGTTGTGGATTTTGAGGCCCTTAAGAAAAACGGGCCGGACATTATCGGATGGATCACCCTTCCTGATTCGGCCATCAACTACCCGGTGACGCAGACGGACAATAACGAGTATTACCTGCGCCACCTCTATGATGGGACCTATAACAAGGCAGGCTGCCTGTTTGCGGATTATGAGAACCAGGCGGATTTTTCAGACCGCAATACCATTATCTACGGCCACAATATGCGGGATGGCTCCATGTTCGCCGTGCTCAATCAATATGACGGACAGCCTTATTTTGATACCCACAGGCAGATGTACCTTGTGACCCCAACGGGCGGTTATGTGATGGAGATTTTTTCTGCGTTTGCGGCAAAACCGGCAGAGTCCGGCAGCGACACCTCCCCCTGGAGGCTTAACTGGAAAGACGACGGGGCTTATACCACCTGGCTTCGCGCTATGGCAGAGCGTTCCGTCGTTGAAACGGATGTTTCGGTGACGTCCAGTGACAAGGTGCTGACGCTCTCCACCTGTACGCCGGGCGGCGCCAGCCGGTTCATTGTCATGGGGAAACTTGTTGAGGTGCAATAACAGAATATTTCAGAAACCGGTGCGGGGGTGAAAACTCCCGCACTGACCATTTACAAGGAGGATTTACTTTATGGTGAACGCCATTCTTTCCATACCCGGCTATGTCCATTTGTACCGCTCCCTTCTGCGGTTCTACGACATGCCGGAAAATGAGGTCCGGGAAATGCTCTACCTTCTCAATACGGCAAACCTGAACTGCTACGAGTATTACCACCCGGAGCGGGCGGTGGTCCAGAGCGGACCGGTGGCCTTTAGCGGCTGGCTGGAAACCAAAGACTGCCGCCCTTACCGGACGGAAGTACAGCTTTACAAGTCTCTCTTATGCCTGAAGCGGAGCATTGACCGGGAGCTCATCGTCACCGCCCAGCGGGAGGCATTGCAGACCTTACGCTGTATTATCTCCAACCTGGAATACCGCTTCTATAAGGCCTATGGCATGGAGATTGAGGACAAGCGGACCGTGTACGGGGAATGTACCTACCGGCTGGTTCCCAGGGAGGACGAGCCAAGCGTGTGCCTGATGCACGACTGGATCTATCTGCCGAGCGCTTAACAGGCAGCGGATAACATAGAAAACTGTCCCGGATCTTATACCATATTCGGGACAATCCATTTTTCAGATTCAAAGGAGGGATGCCATATCACACAAAAGGAAGTCAATGCCGTATTTGACGAGCAGGTGCGGCTCTGTGCCGACACCCTGAAACAAAAAACCAAAGAATATACCGGGGACGATACGGACCGGCTGGGAGCATTTAAGGCGGCTGCCGCTTTGCAGCACACTACGCCGGAACGTGCCCTTGCCGGTATGCTGGCAAAGCATATCGTCTCCCTGTATGACATGTGCTTTGATAACAGCGCAGACTACGGCATGAGTACATGGGACGAAAAGATCACGGACAGCTTAAACTATCTGTTTCTGCTGAAAGCCATTGTAAAGGAGGGACATAGCAATCAACCGGATTGAAGTAAAGATTTTGAACTGCCAGGCGATTGCAGAGGCCGAGAAGAACATGGTCTTTGCGGCAAGGCTCACCCAGCGGGGGCATAAAATCGCCACAATGGAGGACCTGCTGGCACTCTATGAACAATCGTTCAGTGAGAAAACCGTGGAGGCCATCGGGAACCTTCCCCACCCCACGGTACAGAAATTCGCAGTCATAACCGTGGCCGTCGTGGGGGCAAGCAGGCGGTTCCTCTCCCAGATCACGCGCCACCAGAACGAAGTAAAATTTATGAGCGCGTCCTTACAGTACAGCAATTACACGGGGCAGGCGGATTTTTCCGTGCCCTATGAGATTCTGACCGCCCCGGCAAAGATCCGGGAGCTGTACTTAACAAGCTGCCGGGAAGGCATGGGGTGTTATGAAAAACTCTGCCATGAGGGAATCGGCCATGACGCGGCGGGTTACGCCACGCCCCAAGGGCTTCGGAATGTGCTGATTATCAGCGCCACGCCCTACCAGTGGAAACATATCATCGGCCAGCGGGTGTGCCGCAGGAACACGGACGAGACAAGGATTGTGCTTCTGAAAATCTGGAAGGAGCTTTATGCACTCAGCCCCGTTCTATTTGCACCTTCCCTTGTCGGTCCGTTCTGCCAGATGGATAAATGCCTGGAGGGGAAAATGACCTGCGGGCGGAAACTGGCGGCAGATATGACGCCGGAAGATATTTTAAGGGCGGACTACCCGGCGATCTTGGAAGGAGGCAGCGCATGAAGATTAAACTGATCGACTTTGGCGTGCCGGAGAGCCGGCGCCCCTTCCGGCCGCATGGCAACGATGCCGGGGCAGATGTGTATATGCCCTATGACTGCACCTTACAGCCGGGCGGGATTGCCAAAATACCGCTTGGGTTCGGGATTGAGATACCGGACGGGTACGCGGGCTATATCTTCCCCCGCACCAGCATGGCGGTAAAGGGCCTGGTCTGCGAGCTGCCCCCTGTGGATTCCGGCTACCGCGGGGAGATCCATGCCATCATCAGCAATGTAAGCAGCACCCCCCAGGAGCTTTCCAAAGGGGCACGGATCGGGCAGCTTGTGATTACTCCGGTTGTGATTGCGGACTTTGTGACAGATCTGGGCGCGCAGCGGGGAACCGGAGGCTTTGGAAGTACCGGAACATAAAAAATGTTATTTCGGGAGTGATTCTTGGATAATCGCCGGTAGTGGAAATGAGCATACCGGGAAGATTGCAGGTTACACTAATAGAAGGGCAGGAAAAGGCGGCACGCCCAAAAGACGCGCCGCCCTGCCGTTTAGAATTGTTTTAGTATGTCGTGGTGCCCCACGTCCACCAGGATGATCATTTTATCGCCTTCGTAATACCAGATAATGCGGATGTCCATGTTGACGCTGCACTCAAAAAGGTCTGTGGTGCCCTGGATGCGCTTGGTGCGCAGCGACGGGTGGGAAGGATTTTCAGCCAGAAGTTCCAGCTTGTTTTTTAACTGCTTCTTCTCCTGGGCGTTCAGGCCCTTAAAGTGCTTTTGGAAACGGGGCGTAAAGGTAAATTCATACGCCATCACTCCGCCTCCAATTTGTCAAACAGGGCGTCCACGCTGTCAAAGACAGGCTGCTCCCCGGATGCGAGTTTTGCTTTTACATCGCTGATTTCTTCTTTAAGTTCATTCAGGTAATGTTTCGGGTAGACAACCACCGGCATGATGCAGATGGAGCCGTCCTTCTCGAAGATGTCCAGCTTGTCGCCCTCTGACAGGCCGAGCTTGACAATGATCTCCCTTGGGATCGTGACCTGGGCTTTCTGACGTAATTCGGCCAGCATAATATCATCTCCTTCTATTTGAGTTTGAAAGTAGGAAGTTCTTACTTTCTTACTTATAGTATATCCACTTTGGGGCATTTATGCAAGGGGGCACGAAAAAAATTTACAGAATAGCAAAAGCGGCCAACACCGTGGCCGTCTTAACGCTTGCTGTTCAGCTCTTTCATAATGCCGAGGATATAGCTCATTGACCGGGAATCCAGTTTCCTTGCTTCTTCGATAAACTCCTGAAGGGCTTCCGGGCAGGCGTTCCCCTCGTCAAAAAATTCCTGCGGCGTCACGCCCAGGTATTCACAGATATAGAAGAAGGACTGCATGGCAGGAAGTGATTTTTTGTTTTCGATGTTGTTGATATAGTTGTTTGCCTGTCCTAACGACAAGGACATATCGCGTGCAGATACGCCTTTCTGTGTCCGCAACTTTGCCAGCCGTTCCGGGACAAAATCTTCATACACCGCCTTCACCTCCCATTCTGTAATAGATTGTACCTCACGCCTCGTCCTTATTCGCAAAATAAAAAAGGGTGTTTCCGTTGAAATATTAAAATAAATCTATTATAATTTGAGAAATGAAGAATACAGACTATCGGACGGAGGAAAAACAGATGGAAGGAAAGACATGCTGTGTCACCGGGCACAGGGATATACCCCAGAAAGAGATCAATAAGGTCAAGGCCGCCTTGCGGCGTGAGGTTGACCTTGCGGTCAAAGAAGGGTTTACCCGGTTTATGAGCGGGTTTGCGGAAGGCGTGGACCAGTATTTTGCCGAGATTGTACTGGAAAAGAAAAAGAAAAATCCGGCGTTGGAACTGATTGCAGTTATCCCCTACCAAAAGCGCCTGGATAATCTGATGGAAAAAAGGCGGACCTATGAAATGCTGGAGGCATGTGCGGATGTTGTCGTCATGCAGGAGAAATACCACCCCAGCGTCTATTCCCACCGAAACCGCTACATGGCCGAACACTCGGACCGGGTGATCGCCGTGTATGATGGGAGGGAAAAAGGCGGCACGGTCAGGACGATCCGGTTTGCACACCAGATGAAAAAGGAGTTTAGAGAGATCCCGGTTGGGGAAATATTTTTATCTTAGTGATTCAATCATGATGTAATGGAAAGACGAGGATTCAAGTATTTTATAATACGATATTAAGAGATTTTCCTCTTTTCTGCCCTAAATGTAAATTGACGCATATCGTTAATGTTGAAAAATTAGAAATTAAAAATTCTGAAAACGAACTTATTGATTTTGAGAAGAAAGGATAGAAAAATGAAACACATACCTAAATATACACCAACAGAAGTACTGAATGACCCCTACGGATTTACTTACAAAGAAATGTCGGAAGTCATTGGAGAGGATAAAGCAAAAGCCTTATATACCGAATTGTATAAACAATCCCCTCGCAAAAAAAATTTATCAATATCAGTTGAAAAAATCTATAAAAGTAACGATACTGAAAAGTATGTTTATGAATTGAAAGACAACAAATATATTGAAACGGTCTTTATCAAGCGGCGGGATGGTGGTACTGTTTGTGTAAGTACACAAGTTGGTTGTCCTGTTGGCTGTATTTTTTGTGAGTCTGGGCGCAATGGTTTTGTTCGTAATCTAACACCGTCTGAAATTGTGCAGCAGGTCATATTGATACGTCAAAAGGTAAATCGTATTGTTTTTATGGGTATGGGAGAGCCTTTATTCAATTACGACAACTTGATTGCGGCAATCCATATTCTTCGAGATAGAAATGGGCTTAACTTTCCAACCGATGGCATTACCATATCAACAGTTGGCCCAGTCAATCAATTAAAAAATTTACGCGAAGAACATCTAAAAATTCAGTTGACAATATCTTTACACGCAGCAACACAGGCTGCAAGAAACTGTATCATTCCTCATTTGCACATGTATTCTATTGAAGATGTTGTTAAGCAAGCCTTGTCCTATTCTCAAAGGCATAATCGAAAAGTTGTATTTGCGTATTTACTTTTACCAGGTATAAATGACCGCCTTTCAGATGTAAGGCAACTTGCAAAATGGTTTAAGGGCAAAAATGTTATGATTAACGTATTGCAATACAACCCGACAAGTAATTCAAAAATTAGAGCGCCACAAAAACGGGAAATGGTTGCGTTCAAACGCCAATTAGAACAAACAGGGCTTGAAGTTACCATGAGAGTTTCTCATGGTAGAGAAATTAAAGCAGCTTGTGGGCAGCTAGCTAATACATACAATAAAGCAGAAAAACAAAAGAACAAATTTAATTAAAGAGCTAGATACAGATGAATAATTTGAAAATGACAGATGGAAAAGTTAAACAAAATAATAATTGTACATTGTGTTATCGTTGTGTAAATATATGTCCAAAACAAAGTTGTACTGTATATATTCATAATAAGCCTAAAAAACAATATAAAAATTTTGTGGACAAATAGGTAAATTCCTGTTTGTAGTATTAAAAAATAAAGAGCGAGTTTCACTGTGGGTATTTCTTTTACCCGCTACTATAATTGAATATCTGAAATAAAGAGCGAAGACTGAAAATGCCCTCGCTCTTTTTATATCCAAATTTAGGAGGGATTTTTATGTGGAACATACTTATACACTTCCTGACATTCACAGGAGGGATGTCTGCCGGCGTTGTGCTGATGTGCCTTTTACAGTCCGGAAAACAGGCGGACGAAGAATTTGAACAACTGCAAAGGAGGACGGAACAATGAAGTTGGTAATTGCGGAAAAGCCCTCTGTCGCCATGTCGCTGGCGGCGGTATTAGGTGCGAATGAGAAAAAAGACGGCTATCTGGAGGGCGGCGGCTATCTGGTGAGCTGGTGCATAGGGCACCTTCTGGAACTGGCACAGCCGGAGGCTTACGGGGAACAGTATGCCAGATGGCGTTACGCTGACCTGCCTATCCTGCCGGAAACATGGAAATATGAGGTCCCAAAGGATAAAAAGAAACAGCTTGCCCTTCTGTGCCGGCTGATGAAGGACAAAGGGGTGGATTCCGTGGTGTGCGCAACAGACGCCGGGCGTGAGGGTGAGCTGATCTTCCGTCTGGTCTACGAACACGCTGGATGTAAGAAACCAATGGAACGCCTCTGGATTTCCAGTATGGAGGATGCTGCGATCCGGGACGGCTTTGAACACCTGCGCCCCGGAAGTGATTACGATACACTCTATGATGTGGCGGTCTGCCGGGCCGGGGCTGACTGGCTGGTTGGGATTAACGCTACCCGGCTTTTCTCTGTCCTGTACGGGGTCACGCTGAATGTGGGCCGTGTGATGTCGCCCACCCTGGCGCTGCTGGTACAGCGGGAGGCGGATATTGGGGCATTTGTAAGCAGGCCGTTCTATGTGCCGGAGATTACCTGCGGCGGGTTTACCGCCTCCGGTGAAAAGCTGGCTGAAAAAGCCGAAGCCGACACAATCCGTATAGAGTGCGATAAACAGGCCACTTCGGTACAGTCCGTGGAAAAGCAGGTCAAGACCGTGCAGACGCCCCACCTCTATGACCTGACGACTTTACAGCGGGAATGTAACCGTATCTATGGCTATACCGCCCAACAGACCCTTGACTATGTGCAGTCCCTTTATGAGAAAAAGCTGGCAACCTATCCCCGGACGGACAGCCAGTATCTCTCCGAGGATATGCAGGCAACCGCCGCTTCCCTGGTCCTCTGGCTGCGGGGAAATATGCCTTTTGGAAAGGGATGCGCCGGGGAGCCGGATATTGACCGTGTAACGGATGGCAGCAAAGTGACCGACCACCACGCGATCATCCCTACAGTGGAGATTGCCCGGACGGATCTATCGGAGCTTCCTTCCGGGGAGCGGGATGTGCTGACGCTGATTGCTGCAAGGCTCCTTTCTGCCACGGCACAGACGCACCGGTTCGAGGCGGTGACGGCGGTTCTGGACTGCCAGGGGTATTTGTTTACGGCAAAGGGAAAAACCGTTTTACAGGCCGGATGGAAAGAGGTGGAACGCCTCTACCGCATGGGATTGAAAGAATCCGGGCCGGAGGATGGCGGCGACACGGACGCTTCCCTCCCTATGCTGCAGGAAGGACAGATTTTTGAAACGGTCTCTGCCGGCGTCCGGGAGGGCAAGACTTCCCCGCCGAAACACTATACCGAAGATTCCCTTCTGGCGGCAATGGAGACAGCCGGTGCGGAAGATATGCCGGAAGATGCCGAGCGAAAAGGTTTAGGCACCCCGGCCACCCGTGCGGCCACGCTGGAAAAGCTGGTCTCCACCGGATTTGTGCAGCGGAAGAAAAAGCAGCTTATCCCCACGGAGAAAGGCACAAACCTGATTGCTGTACTGCCGGACAACATCAAATCACCGATTCTGACCGCAGAATGGGAATCCAGGCTGAAACAGGTGGAACGGGGCGAACTTTCCGCAGAATCATTCATGGAAGGGATTGCAGATATGAGCCGTGCGCTGGTAAAGGAGCATACCGCCCCGGAGGAACGCTTTGCTTCCCTGTTTCCCGACGCAAAGGGAAAAGCGCATGAGGCTGTCGGCGTCTGCCCCCGCTGCGGCGCCCCGGTATATGAGGGCAAAAAGGGATTCTTCTGTGATAACCGGGAATGCTCTTTTGCCCTCTGGAAAGACAATAAATTCTTTTCCAGTAAGAAAAAATCCATTACAAAATCTGTGGCGGCGGCTCTTTTGAAAGAGGGCCGCGTTTCCATGTCCGGGCTTTACAGCGAAAAAACGGGGAAAACCTATGACGCGGTAGTGATCCTGGATGATACCGGGGATAAGTATGTGAATTTCAAGTTGGAATTTCCGGCAAAGAAAGGCAGGCGCAAATGAGCAGCCGGCCGCCACGGGAACTGACACGCGACCAGCGGGCGGCGATCCGAAAGCAGGTAACAAAATGCTGCGCCAACTATGACAATCAGGACCAGCTCTGTCTGCCTTTGGACTGCCCCTGTTACATGCTGCAGAAATGGTGGACCGGTTCTTACTGCCGGTATTTCCGGGAGGCGGTGCTGCCGGCTGACCCGGCGCTGGAATCCGCTATTACCGGGGAGGACACGTCCATGAGGCAGAAAACCTGTCCGGTCTGCGGCAGGGCGTATCTTCCCACCACCAGCCAGGCGTATTGTTCCGATATGTGCCGGGTATCTGCCAGGCGGAAGTATGAGCGGGAACGAAAGCGGCGGGAACGCCGGAATAAGTAGTGATATGTCCGCAAGTTAGCCAAAAAAGAGCTTGATTTCAAAGGCTTTCCGGCCCTTGTCATTTAGGTAGCTGTATTAGAATACTCTGGTGCTCTGAAATAGGGTTAAGTTGCGGACAGATTCAAAACAGACAGGAGGGATGCAGATAAAGGATATAGCGATTACAAAGGAAATCATGCGGATCGACACACGGACACAGGCCATTGACATGCAGCAGATTGACAACCGGCGCTTTCTGTATAACCCGGACACGGGGGTGCTGGTCTTAGGCAGGCAATATGCGGCAGCAAGCCTGACGGATTCCAGCCATGCGGTGGAACTGGCCGATGCCGGGATCACAAAGGATTTTGATGATTTTGTAAGGGGATGGATTGGAACCGGTGGCAATTATCCCTATGGGGTGATCCACTTTGCCCCCAACGTGGATGAACGGTGTGCGGATTTGTTTGACCGGGCATACAGTACCTTAGAAATGTTCCGGGAGAACGGCGCACTGGCGGACACGGTACTCCGGGGATTTGGGAACCGCTGGGAGCGGCCCATGTCAGATATTTTTGCGGATATGAGGAAAGCGGAACAGAAGCCCTCTGTCCGCAGGCAGCTAAAGAAACAGCCGGAGGCAGAAACCATCCGGCCGAAAACCAACCATCAACAGGAACGATAGGAGGCGGTTTATTTGAGTATCAATACAATCACAACAGAGGACCTTCGCCGTATGGAAGGCAAAGACGGACTGATTTTGCAGGGGTGTGGCGGAGACGCACAGGAATGGGTGGACGGGATCAATGAGATGTTCACCGAGGCAGGTATTTTGAAGGACGGCAGCAAATTTAAGGACGTTTCCACTTTCCAGTACGGAGAGCTTACCTGTCTGCTCTATCCTTTCGAGGATGTGAAGCTGGAAATCGGGAAACTTGCCATGTGGCGGTTGCAGACCCATGAGACTTTCGGCGGCACCTGGCTTTCAGACTTTGTGCCGAACCGCCTGGGCGGATTTATCGGGGAGCCTGCGCCGGAGCCGGAGAAGCCCGACTGTGCGCTGATCGGCCAGGATGGGAATATCTTTAACCTGGTAGGGATTGCCGCCCGCATCCTGCGGGAGCATGACCTGAAGAAACAGGCACAGGAAATGAAGGACCGTGTATTTGCTTCCGGCAGTTATAGCGAGGCCCTTTGTATCATCGGCGAGTATGTCAATATCACGGATTCCGAAGCGGAGCCGGAACGAAAGCTTTCCCTCCGGCAGCAGCTAAAGGAAACAAAACCGGCAGAACCGGCAAGGAGCCAGAAACAGCCAAAGCAGCCGGAACGGTAAGGAGGATTGGAATGGAAAAAGAAAAAATTTATGGCGTATGGGCGGTCCGCAGCGGCGCGTCCATTTTCGGCCGGGCAGAGGCCTGGTGCAAGGAGGACGGAAAACCTTTGGAATTTACCTCCAAAGAGGCAGCCGAGGACTACGCAAAAAAAGCAGGCAGCCATACTACGGCAAACGTCCACTATTATGTAAAAGAAAAGGAACCGGAACCCGGCGCTGTTCGGAAAGGAACGGCACAGCCGGATTTAGATGCCCGCGCCCAGGAGGAAGTGACACCTAAAAATGCGGCGACGGAGAAACAAAATGAGATTCCCGGCAGGCAGATCACGCCAGAGCCGGACCCGCTGGTAGAAATCCGTTCTGCGGTCCACAGCAATTATGCTGGCATGGTGGCTATGCTGGGTGCGGATAACCGGGTGTATCTTGGAAAGGAAGAACGTTATCACTCTGACGGGGAGCTTCCAGGTTATTATGACAATCAGGACGGATCCCTGTGCTTTGTCTGCGACCAGCCGGATATGTATTATTTTCTCTATGGGGAGGGCTGGGCGCACACCCAGGCGGAAATGCTGGAGCGAGGCCTTACCCTGCGCCAGTATGAAGATTTTGCAAGGCTCCGGGAGGGTGTGCTTTCACAGTTTACGCCCCGCAGGGAAATCCTGTTTGCCGGGCAGCCTTTTAAGCCCCAGGAAAGCTACCTGTATAATGCGGAGCTTTACGAGGAAGGACAGACCGGCAACTACAATATGCTGGATGGCAGGCTGAATAATGAACCGCCGGAACGCCCGGATCTGACGGACGGCCAGACCTATGAGGAAATCCGGGAACTGGCACCGGAAACATTACCGGAGGAAAAGCCTTCCCTAATGGAACGACTGAAAGCCGACCGTCCGGAGCATGAGGCAAGGCAGGCCGCACCGCCTCTGCCGGAGAGGGAACGCTGATGGGCGCGGCAAGGTTTGAAGGTGTGGACATACTGGACAGCCTGGGGCAGATCATGGAGCTGCATACGCAGCACTATAAAGACGATTTCGACATGGATAAGGAACTGATCCAAAACCTGGTCCTGTCAGGGGAGCCGGAGGACCGCCGCCTCCTGTGGATGTCAAGACCCTGCGGCACCTATACCCTGCGGGAATGGGAAGTCTACCTGGAGGGCAGCCATGCAAATAAAGTGTGGCGGTTCTACCACGAGCAGACGAAAGACCCGATCCTGGCCTATGCCCTCTCTGTCAAAGATGTCAAGGACGGAAAAGTGACTGGAACTATTTATCCGCTGGATTATGGGACGCATGTGGAACGGGTGAAATCGCTGACCTGCCCCATTGGGAAAGTCGCTGTTGCTTTTGAGGATGGAACCAATTTCACGCTTCCCTACCAGGAGCGGAGGCGGCTTATGAATGAGCTTATGCCGCTGCATGGGAATCCAAAGTCAATGACGGATTTACCGGAAAGCGAAACGGAGCTTGCCATGATCCTGAGACGGGAACGGTTCAAACGTTCCTACCATGCTGTGAACGGCGATATAAAAGAATACATTGACAGCCTGAAGAAAAGCACCATGCGGGGAAGGCTCAAAGAGGCGCAGACGGCGGCAGCTTCTTCCCATAAACCGCCCTCCCGCAAAAGGGAGACAGAACGATGAAGGCCGGGCAGAACAAAAAAACTGTCCGGGTGGAGTTCGTCATGTCCGAGCAGGATGCGGAGCTAGTAAAGGGGCGCATGGCGGAGCTTGGCATTACCAACCTCTCCGCTTACCTTCGGAAGATGGCGGTGGACGGCTACATTATTCACCTTGACATGGGCGATATTCAGGAAATGGTGCGCCTCCTTCGTATCTGTTCCAATAACTTGAACCAGTATGCAAAGCGGGCCAATGAAACCGGCAGCGTTTACGCCGCCGATGTGGAGGATCTGCGTACCCGGTTGGACGGCCTCTGGGATGGCATGGATAAGCTGCTGCGGGGATTTGCGAACATTTCGTAAACAGGAAGAAACACCGTTGCTTTCCGTGGTCCGGCACGGTAGAATTTTTATAGGGAATAAACTTCCCTATCGAAAGGAGGCGGGCGTATGCGTCTGATTGGTAAACTGTTGGCACTCCCCTTTGTCCTGGTTATGGGGATCCTTTATTTGGTTTGTAAATTTCTTGTTGTGATTTCCGGCGCTGTGCTGGGAATTTTATCAGGAATTGTTTTTCTGGCGGCGCTGGTGCTGTTCTTCATTGCCGGATTCTGGCCGGGGCTGTCCTGGCTGGTGGTTGCATTTCTTTTAAGTCCTTACGGTCTGCCGATGGCGGCGGCCTGGCTTGTTGGCATGATCGGCGGCGTAAATGGCTCCCTGAAAGATTTTATATTTGGTTAAACAGGTTCGGCGGGGCGCATTGGCAGCCCCGCCCTTTTTCTATAATTACGGCTGTCTGTCAAGGCAGCTTTTTGATTGGAGGGATTTCATTGAAAGATACAACGCCAATTTATTTCCATTCTGCCACCTATGCGTATGAGCATGGGGAGCTGGATCAGTACCACGCTTCCCACAAGGCAAACATTGCGTGCAGGGAGGCAATCGAACAGGCCATAACGGACAACTACCGGGATAACCGTTTAGGTACGGCATGTGTGCAGCAGGTCTTACAGCAGTTTGATCCTGGCCGGATTTTTTATGTCCTTGCCAACACGGTCCGGCAGAAAGATTATGACGGGCGCATTTCACGGGACAATAAAGCATGGGCGCAGACGGTTCCGGTCTGTGAGGATAAGGACGGTTTCGGATATGACCGGAATGTTTGCTTTGCCGTGGACCGCTGCAATCCCGGACTTACCGACCTGTTTCTCTCCCAGGCCAGGCGGGAATGTCCGCTTACTCAGGAACAAAAGCCCTCTGTCCGAGACAGCCTAAATCAACATGCCGGACGGCAGGCAGCGCATAAGGATAAACCAAAAACGAAAAAAGAACACGCACGATAACATAATGATTTTCAGACTAAGGAGGTGACGATATGGCGACCACACGGCTGATGCCTCTGCACATTGGAAAAGGCCGGGATATTTCCACGGCCATTGCAGACATCATTGACTACGTGGAGAATCCACAGAAAACCGATTTTGGGAAATTTATTTATGGCTATGAGTGTGATACCCGGATTGCCGACGCGGAGTTTCTTCTATCCAAGCGGCAGTATGCGAACCTGACCGGACGAAACCAGGGCGCGGACGATGTGATCGCCTACCATCTCCGGCAGGCTTTCAAGCCCGGCGAGGTCACGCCGGAAGAAGCGAACCAGATTGGGCGGGAGCTTGCTCTGAAACTGACAAAAGGCAATCACGCTTTTGTTGTCTGTACCCATGTAGACAAGCACCATGTCCATAACCACATCATCATAAATTCCACAACGCTGGACTGTCAGAAAAAGTTCCGCAACTTCTGGGGATCCACCTGGGCAATCCGGCGCATGAATGACAAGCTGTGCTTAGAGCATGGTCTTTCCATTGTAGAGGATCCGAAGCCCAGCCGGGATCACTATGGTACATGGCTGGGAAATAAAAAACAGCCCTCCCACCAGGAACAGATCCGCTGTGCCATTGACGCGGCCCTGGAAGAAAAGCCGAAGGACTTTGAAGAACTGTTGAAGAAGCTGGAGGCGGCCGGGATTGAAGTCAACCGGGAGCGAAAGTACCTTCGTTTTCGCTTGTCGCCGGAAGATAGATATACCCGGTGTGACACGCTGAAAGGCGACTATACCGAGCAGGCTATCAAAGAACGGATCACAGGCGCCCGGATAGTAAAGCCGCGCCGTACCTCTCCCCAAAAGCCGGTTTCCAAAGTCGGGCTGCTAGTGGATATTGAGGCGGCAATCCGTTCCGGCAAAGGTCCGGGGTATGAACGCTGGGCGAAGGTGTTTAACTTAAAACAGCTCTCCCAGGCGGTAATTTATCTCAAAGAGCATGGCGATATGAGTTATGAGGATTTGCAGGAAAAATCAGATGCCGTCACCGCCAGCTTTAATGCGTTGTCAGTACAGATCAAGGAACTGGAATCGCAGATGGCCGCCAACGGGGAGCTGCAGAAACAGATCGTAAACTACGCCAAGACGCGAGCGGTCTATGTGGAATACCGAAAAGCTGGGTACAGCAAAAAATTCCGTGCGGCACATGAGGCGGAAATCCTTCTGCACCAAACAGCGAAGAAATATTTTGACGAGGTGGGAATCACAAAGCTGCCCTCCGTCAAAGCTCTGCGAGAGGAATATGCCGGGCTTCTGGAACAGAAACGGAAAGCCTACTCTGCTTATAAGCAGGCCAGGGCTGATATGAAAGAGCTTTATAATGTCCGGGCGAATGTGGAGCATTTGCTGGATATTCCCACCGGGCGGGAACCGCAGAGGGAATCGCAGAAGTCACGGCAATAGGTTTCTTCCTGCTTTTGTTTTTTCAGCGTTCCAACGGAACGCGCAGCCATCACCGCAGGTGATGATCTCAGGGGTTTGGGGACATGTCACCAACAAGCATTTAGCAGAAATTCCGGGTACGGGATTTCTGCTAAATACGCAATCTTACGGAAGATTGCATTGCTTGCCAATTTTGTTTTACATCTCAAAATAATTTCAGAAGACTATTGACAATCCATCTGATACATGGTATAGTATCGAAAGTTTGAAAATGGAAGGAGGCTTACGTGTGTTAATTTGTGTACGCTAATATGCAATAAAAAGTAGAGGTATTTTTCCACTCAGTGGGCTTTTTTTGTGTGCGTATACATAATAAACACGTAAGTCTGACACGAACGGTCTTTGAACTGTATCGTGTAGCTTTTGTGCTTTATTCTTATGCAGGCGTTTGCCCTCTTTGTGGGGCAGCGCCTGTTTTTTATTGCAAAAAACAAAGGAACAATGCAATAAAAAAGGAGGTTTATATTATGACTCAAAACAACAATTCATGGAAGAGAAATTATTTTACACTTCTCATTGGACAGGGTGTATCTTTTATCAGTAGCGGCATCCTGCAAATGGCTATTATCTTTTATTTGGTTGCGAAAACGAATTCCGCAATTATATTGACGATTGCAACTTTAATCGGCTTTTTACCACAGGCCTGTTTAGGGCCGTTTGCGGGGGTTTTCGTTGACCGTCACAGCCGTAAAGGTGTAATGATTGGAGCGGATTTGATGATTGCCGCCGCAGGTGGACTTTTGGCTTTGGCCGCACTATACACGGAATTGCCTGTATGGGCAATTATGGTCGTGCTGTTTATTCGCAGTACGGGAACCGCATTCCATTCTCCTGCATTTAGTGCGACAACGCCTATGATTGTACCGAAAGATGAGCTGACAAAATGTGCTGGTTACGCACAGACAATACAAGCGGTAAGCTCTATCATCAGTCCAGCCGCCGCCGCATTTTTATATGCCGTCTGGCCGCTTAACGCAATTATTATGTTGGATATTGTGGGGGCAATCCTGGCTTGCGTGACGGTCGCGATCTCTGCCATCCCAACTCCCGATGTATGCACAGAACAGAAAAGTCAGCAGTTTATGCAGGATATAAAAGAAGGCTACATGGTGTTAAAGCGAAACAGAGGGCTTTTTGCCTTGTTGTGGATTGGCGTAATTTATATGTTTTTCTATATGCCGATTAGTTCACTTTATCCACTTATCAGTATGTCCTATTTTGGAGGAACACCAGCCCATGCTTCTGCCGCAGAAATTGCTTTTGCTGTTGGTATGCTGTTGGGCGGTATCATCTTGAGCATTTGGGGCGGCTTCAAGAGGCGCACGCACACCATCTGCTTTTCCGTCCTTCTTATGGGCATTAGCATTACCGTCTCTGGCCTCTTACCGTCAGGTGCATTTCTCATATTTATCGTATGTTGTACGGCTATGGGAATTGCTGCTCCGTTTTACGGTGTACAAAATGCAATTTTTCAAGAAACTATCAAGCCTGAATATTTGGGGAGAGTTTTTTCGTTGCTAACAAGTGCCGCATCTTTTGCTATGCCGTTGGGTCTTCTCATTTCCGGACCTTTGGCCGAGAAGTTTGGAGTTGAGAAATGGTTTGTGATTTGTGGAGTAGGTATCATAATAGTTGCCCTCACTGCATTTTTGCTACCCAGTTTGCGGAAAATTGATGATACGAAATAAGTAGTAAATTTATTCAAAACAACATGCGTTCAATATAATCAAGTCTTCATATAGGTAAAAAGTCCATTCAATACTGGTAGTTGTTTTTACTTCTATCTTTAGGACTATGTTATTTCAGAAAAGATAATTTGCTAAATGTAATAAATTTAAGTGAAGGAATGAGTGTGGAGGTGGTAGTATGGGAAATTAGTTGTTCTGGATATATCCGAATCCGGCAGACAGATAGGTGAGAAGTTATTTGCAGTTCTTAACGCTGATAAGAAAAAAGATTTGACAGAGTTTGTCCAAGAGTATGAGAAAATCTGCGTACCATGTTTCACTTCATATATCCGAGGGCACAATAACAGCCAACTGCTAACTGAGATTCAGGAGGGCAATCTGTATGTATGCCTGGAGCAAAGACTTGTACGGGTTCAAAATCAGGTTGTCGATCTGACGGCTAAAGAATTTGATATACTGGCATTGCTGATCCAAAATCCCAAGCGGGTATTCACCTATGAGATGATTATTGAGATTGTGTGGAATGAGGATTATTCCTACTACTCACGAAAAGCTGTCAACAACCACATCAGTAATATGCGGAAAAAGTTGAAAATCTCGCCGGATGTGCCGGATTACATTAAAAGTGTGACTGGCGTAGGATATAAATTTGATACTTAATGAGCAAAGCTGCAAGGTATGTTTTATCTTGTGGCTTTGTTCTTTTTTGTCCTAATTACACAAATACTATCTACTAATGCCAAAACTTGCGGTCATCTTGGTTGGAAATAGGATAAAACAGGTAAGGATATGGAATTTCCCCATATATAATGCCCTCAAAGAAAGGGGACCTGCTGTAAGTAAGCTTGCTTACTTCCTCCTTTCGGGGAGGGAGAATCTGGAATGCTATGGAAAGTACCTTACGGGCTCAGTCCGCGTCTTTATTCGAGAATTCAATTATTAGACCCTGCAATTCGTCAAAGAACTGCGGGGTTTTTTGGTTCGACAGAAAAATACAAATTCCGGCATATTCCAGTATGCTTTTACAATGCTCTGTTTTGGTGCGCGTCTGTGTTTTTGCAGGCGCGTTTTTTTGTACCCTGTTTTAGAAAATGCGAGTGTGACAGTCCCGGCTGCCGTTCCCCACCCTCTGATTTCGATTTTGCCTGTCAACTAAAAAATCGAAATTGGAGGAATTTACTATGAAGAAAATCAATCTTAAAGATTACTATCCCTATTATATACAGGATACTGTTGTTGAAGTGCCTGACGAAGTGGCGGATCTGCTTCGGGAATACAAACTGGCGGAGGCTTCCTATATTCTGCGTACATACCGGCATAAGGCATATTTTTCTCTGGACTACGATGCCAGTGTGGAACGTGATGCGCTGGTGATCGTCCTGACGCCGGCTGAAATTCTGGAACAAAAAGAGGAAAATGCCCGGCTATATCAGGCGCTTGCCTCTCTGCCTGAAAAACAGCGGAACCGGATTTACGCACACTTTTTTCTCGGTATGAGCAAGTCGGAAATTGCAAAAGCGGAAGGCACTCATAAGAGCAGAATCACCCGCTCTATCAATGCCGGTCTGCGGAGTCTGGAAAAATTTCTGAAAGAAATATCCTGACAGACGGCAACTTTGCCCCCGAAAATGAAATGTATAGTAGAGGGACATAATTCGGCGGGACAAGCCTGGCGGGTGTGGCGGCGCACATGCAGCCG
>UMES01052041.1_pt1 | contig 56921 bp, 45 predicted proteins | sample 1964791 | NCBI WGS metagenome assembly UMES01 (sample SAMEA4836024, study PRJEB28245) | human gut metagenome | biome: gut microbiome; material: fecal sample | place: Denmark | collected 2008
ATATTTTACCTAATTTGTTATATTTTCGTCAACCAATAACTTTACTATCATTTAACTATATTTTTTCATGCTCCTGTTTTTCGCGGTCTACAAACATCATGATAAATGCAACAAATAAAATAGCTGAACAAATCAAAATAGCTCTTTCTTTCATTAGGTTTACGAACTTATTTCCAATGATAGCACCCACCACAAAGCATAAAATCACGCCATAATACAAAAGACTTTTTTGCAAACAACTGCTTTTTCTTGTTCTTAAAAAATCCGTCAGATTCTGTGTTGCACTTCGCAAATTGCCAATACACATGGTTGTCGCGATCCCATTTCCATGAATCTTACGAAAACTTTCTACTTGAATTCCGCATGCAAAAGATGTAAGACTGTTCGCCAGCGTATTCATATCTTGTGAAATAAAGCTTACACCCATAAGTACAATAGCTTCCACTAATACAGAAAATTGCCTCCAGTGAAACAAACCTTCTTCATTACTCTTGTAACGAATCACTTCAGCCAGCGCAATTCCGATTGCAAATGCCATCACCGGGAAGAAATAATGTGCCGCCACTCCCCATTCTTTCTGTGATAAATGAATTCCAAGTAAAAGCATATTTCCTGTCTGTGCATTTGCAAATACCCCGTCCCTGCACATATAGGAATATGCATCCATAAATCCTCCTGCTACTGCAAGCACAATTCCCAGTCGAATGGATTCCGACATTTGTTTCGAATGTTTCATTTCTCTACACTTCTCTCTTAATTTTCTCGTTTTGTTCCCCAGAAAAACAATGCAACAGTTCCAGGGCCTGTATGACTTCCAATCGTGGTCCCAATGTCATTGATCATAACATTTCCTTTCAGATTCGGAAAACGCTCTTCTATCATATCTGCAACTTTTCTTGCATCTTCATAACATGCTGACTGGGACATAAAGCATTTGTCTGCATATTCTAAACCATTGACGGCAAATTGCTCCATCTTCTTCACTATTTCTTTGCTGACTTTTTTCTTTCCACGTATCTTAAATCTTGGAATTAATTTTCCCTCATTGCTTACATTTAATAGTGGACAAATATCTAACGCTGTTCCAAACCATCCCGAAATCTTAGATATTCTTCCCCCTTTAATAAAAAATGTAAGATCTGTTGTGAAAAACCAATGATGTACTTCCAGCTTATGTTCTTCAGCCCATGAAGCAACCTCATCAATGGATTTTCCTTCATCTCGCAAATCTGCCAGTTTATCCATCAAAAGTCCATATCCGGAAGATGCTGCAAGCGAATCAATAATATAAATCTTTCGGTCCGGATATTCTTCTTCCAGCATCTCTTTCGCTGTGCGTGCTGAATTCAAAACTCCTGAAATTCCTGATGACAATGTCACATGTAAAATATCTTTTCCATCTTCAAGAAATGGTCGGAAATATTCAACAAACTCGCCTACGTTGATCTGTGATGTCTTGGTATCAGCACCATCCTGCATCTTTTTATAAAACTGCTGAAATGACATAGACTGTCCAAGATCATCTGGATACTCTACTCCATCCATAAAATAATGAAAACAAACATATGATATCTTTCGTTCTTCAAAAAATTCTTTTGGCATATCTGCCGTAGAACAACAACTTAAAATATACTCTTCCATCGGCTACTCCCTTCATGTTATCACTTATGTTGTTTCCTATTATAAAGCATTTACCATAAAAGACAATTCCTTTTTCCTCTCTCTTTTAAGTTCGTATAAACTGACCTTGTGAAAAACGCAACGTTAAATTTTTATCGTTATATTGCATAAATTTTAACAAACTATTTTTTAGATTTTTGTGCATTTTTCTTGCTTTTTTTTAGTTTATCGCATAAAATAAACTTAATCAAGTTTACGTGTTACATATTATGCGTATATACATTTGTAATTTATTTATGAAAAGGAGAATTTGATATGAGTAGATTAGAAATCCCTACCCCTATCCGGGCTCAGGTCGTTGTTGAAGGACTCTATCGTGATCTGGAACGTCGAATCGAATCCAGCCCTCCGGGACTTTGTCCTGTAGATATGACCCGTGCCTTTCTTGAAATGTGTCACACACAATCCTGTGGAAAATGTGTCCCTTGCCGTGTCGGTCTCTGGCAATTAAAAAACCTCTTGACAGATGTTTTAAATGGCGAAGCTACCATGCAGACATTAGATGAAATGATGGAGCTTGCTACTTCTATTATGGAAAGTGCTGACTGTCCGATTGGATACGAAGCTGCTCATATGGTCTACAAAAGTTTATTGGGCTGTCGTGAAGATTATGAAGAGCATATTCGTCAGGGAAGATGTACATGCCAGTATACTCAGCCGGTTCCTTGTGTATCGCTTTGTCCTGCACATGTTGACATTCCTGGTTATATCGCACTTGTAAAAGCAGGTCGTTACGCAGATGCTATCCGCTTAATCAGAAAGGATAACCCGTTCCCTACAACCTGCGGTTTTATCTGCGAGCATCCTTGTGAAGCACGTTGCCGCCGTAATATTGTTGACGATGCTGTCAATATCCGCGGTCTCAAGCGTGTAGCAGCTGACTTTGCAGGCGAAGTTCCACCTCCGGTCTGTTCACCATCCACAGGTAAACGAATTGCTGTTGTAGGTGGAGGTCCGGTTGGACTAAGTGCTGCATATTTTCTGCAGTTAATGGGACATCAGACACATGTATTTGAGATGCTTCCAAAATTAGGTGGTATGCTTCGCTATGGTATTCCTAATTATCGTCTTCCTAAAGACCGTCTGGATGATGATATTAATGCAATCTTAAAAACAGGTGTCGAAGTTGAATATGGTAAACGAATCGGTGAAGATATGACTATCCAGAGTCTTCGTGAAAATTATGACGCTGTCCTGATTGCAATCGGAGCAAGTACAGATAAAAAACTTGGTATCGAAGGTGAGAATGCAGACGGAGTCCTCTCCGCAGTTCGTTTCCTCCGTGATGTCGGGGAAGGAACACCTGCAAATCTTGAGGGACAGGAAGTTGCTGTTATTGGTGGCGGTAATGTATCTATGGATGCAGTCCGCACTGCAAAACGTCTCGGTGCCAAAAAGGTAAGCATTGTATATCGTCGTCGTACAGCTGATATGACAGCTCTTGCAGCTGAAATTGAAGGGGCTGTCGCTGAAGGAATTGAAGTGCAGACTTTGATGGCTCCATCCAAAATCCAGGTAGATGACAATAATCATGTAACCGGTATTTATGTTACTCCGCAAATGATCAGCAAGATTAAAGACGGACGTGCAAGTGTACGACCAACAGGAGAAGAAGACGTATTTATTCCTTGTCAGACACTGATTGTTGCCATCGGACAAGATATCGAATTTCAGCATTTTGAGGAAGCCGGTGTACCTGTTCAGCGCGGTAAGATCCAGACTGCAACATCCGGCGGATTTGATAACATTCCTGGCGTATTTGCCGGTGGAGACTGTGCATCCGGTCCTGCAACTGTAATCAAAGCAATTGCAGCTGCTAAAGTAGTCGCAGCAAACATTGATGAATATCTTGGATATCATCACATCATCAGCTGTGATGTTGAGATTCCGGAACCAGAACTTTCCGATCGTAAACCTTGCGGAAGAGTAAACTTAACGGAACGAGAAGCAGGTGAACGCGTTTGCGACTTTGATGGTGTTGAAAACTGCATGTCCAAAGCTGAGGCAGATCAGGAAGCCGGACGTTGTCTGCGCTGTGATCACTTCGGTTATGGAAGCTTCAAAGGAGGTCGAGAAACATTATGGTAAATATTACGATTGATAATCAAAAAATCTCCGTACCGGAAGGTACAACCATTATGGAAGCGGCTGCATCCATCGGCATCCAGATTCCAAAACTTTGCTATTTAAAAGGCATTAACGATATCGCAGCCTGTCGTGTCTGCGTTGTCGAACGTGAAGGGATGGATCGTCTTATGACCTCCTGCAATAACGTTGCGATAGAAGGCATGGTTATTTACACAAACAGTCCTAAGGTTCGTGATGCCCGCAAAAAAACGGTACAGCTTATCTTATCTCAGCATGACTGCCAGTGTGCAACTTGTGTCAGAAGTGGAAACTGTACATTACAGAAAATCGCAAATGATTTGAATATACTTGATATTCCATATAAACAAAGACTGGAAGATTTTCCATGGGATAAGGATTTTCCTTTTATCCGCGATTCCAAAAAATGTATTAAATGTATGCGCTGCATCCAGATTTGTGATAAAATTCAGGATTTACATATCTGGGATGTGACAAGTACCGGTTCTAGAACAACCGTAAACGTAAGAGGAAACAAAAAGATTTCTGATGTATCTTGTTCACTTTGTGGACAGTGCATTACCCATTGCCCTGTTGGTGCACTTCATGAAAGAGACGATACAGAAAAAGTATTCCGTGCCATTGCCGATCCAAATAAGGTAGTTGTTGCACAGGTTGCTCCTGCTGTACGTGCCGCATGGGGTGAAGCTCTCGGATTATCTCGTGAAGAGGCAACTGTAGGCAAAATCATGGATTCTCTCAAACGTCTTGGTGTAGATTATGTATTTGATACAACATTCTCTGCTGACCTGACCATTATGGAAGAGGGCAATGAATTCCTGCAGAGATTTACAAAAGGTGAATTAAAATTACGTCCAATGTTTACATCCTGCTGTCCTGGATGGGTTCGATTTATCAAATCGCAATACCCTCATCTGGTTCCACAGTTATCAACTGCAAAATCTCCACAGCAGATGTTTGGTGCAGTCATGAAAACTTATTTTGCTGAATCAATTGGCGTAAAACCAGAAAATATTTACACACTTTCCATCATGCCTTGCGTTGCTAAAAAAGGCGAACGAAACATGGAACTGTTCTATAAAGAATACGCTGGAAATGATATTGATGCGGTTCTTACAACCCGCGAACTTACACGTATGATCCGCTCTTCACACATTTCACCTTCTACATTAGTAGACCGTGAATGCGACCCACTTATGAAAGAAGGAAGCGGTGCCGGTGTAATCTTCGGTGCAACCGGAGGTGTTATGGAGGCAGCTCTTCGTTCTGCCCACTATCTTGTAACAGGCAAAAACCCAGAGCCGGATGCATTTAAAATTGTACGAAGCCCATCTTTTGAAACTGGTGTTATAGAGGCTGAAGTACAGCTTGGCAGTGCAACTGTAAAAGCTGCTGTTGTCAGCGGACTTGGCAATACACGTAAATTACTTGAAGCAATCGAACATGGCGAAGTACACTATGACTTCGTAGAAGTTATGGCCTGTCCTGGCGGATGCGTTGGAGGTGGCGGGCAGCCAATCCATGACGGAGAAGAACTTGCCCATGAACGTGGTGAAAATCTCTACTTCCTGGATGCCAATGCACCACTTCGTTTCTCTCATGAGAATCCGGATGTATTGAAGCTGTATGCTGACTATATGGAGAAACCATTATCTCACAAATCACACATGCTTCTTCATACAGACCATAATGCCTGGGAGATGCCAAAAGCTTAAATAACTTTTTAACACAATATCAATTTTAAACCAAATCTAACCCTTCATATTTATAAAAAAAGAGACGCATATCCGTTTTCAATAACAGCTGCGTCTCTTTTTTTATAACTCTTTGATTACTTAATTTTTATTCTACTCTTCATCATATGTATCTAAGAAATGATGCTTCACTCCATGCTCTTTATATGCCACGATCGTACTTAAATTCACATTCTCGACACTCTTAAAAATATTTCCTTCAACATATTTGTTTGTCTTTTTCAATTCCTGGATAAGTGCCTTGATTTCCATTCTTTTTGACTGATTTTCTTCGTTATTACATGTTGTACATGTATCCGTAAATTTGCAGGCGCACTGAATAAAATGCAAATTATTGTAATCTCTCCACGCTTTAATACTATCCTCTCGAACCAGATATAATGGACGAATCAATTCCATTCCTTCAAAATTTGTACTGTGAAGCTTCGGCATCATCGTCTGAACCTGTGCTCCGTACAACATTCCCATCAAAATCGTCTCAATAACATCGTCATAATGATGACCCAGAGCAATTTTATTGCATCCTAATTCTTTTGCATAACTGTACAAATGTCCTCTTCTCATTCGCGCACACAAATAACATGGTGATTTTTCTATATTGTATACAGAATCAAAAATATCTGACTCAAACACCGTGATCGGCACTTTCAGCTTTCTTGCGTTTTCCTCGATAACCTGTCTGTTTGCAGGGCTATATCCCGGATCCATAACAAGAAATTTTACATCAAACTGAAACTTATTATGTCTCTTCAATTCCTGAAACAACTTTGCCATTAGCATGGAATCCTTACCACCAGAAATACAAACTGCGATTCGATCTCCCTCTTTTACCAATTCGTACTGATTGATTGCTTTTGTGAATTTGCTCCAGATTGGTTTATGAAATTTCTTTCGGATACTCTGCTCCACATCTGCACAGATGTCATCTGCCTCCTGCTGCTTCATCGTATTCAATAACCATGCAATGTAACCTCCTTGAAGACTCACTGCATCATATCCTGCTTCGCACAACGCTTCTGCTACATCGACACTAACACGTCCTCTCGCACAGCATATTACAAGTTTTTTTTCTCTTGAGAATACTCCTTCTGTCTGATTCTCTATCACTTTTTCTATCTCTTCTGCCGACATATGAACCGCATTCGGAATACTCCCGTGCGATATCTCAGTCTCATCCCGCATATCAATAATCTGATAACTGTTTTGATTCAGATTTCTTAACTCTTGTACTGTAATTTCCATCTTTATAATTCCTTCTCTATATGATGTCTTTTATCAAATATACCTTTAACATCCTACCATGTTTTAAGGATTACGGCAACTGCGGGTTTGCTATTTAGTTCGCGATAACTTCCAAGCAAGAAAAAGACTATGCACTCCTGCTCAGCTTCGTCGGGCAAGCCCGACTCCAATTCGCTGGATTGCATAGTCTTTCCTTTCTTGGAGGTATACCGTGATTGAAATAGGTAAAGGGATGAAGTGATTTACTTTTCTGGTATCTGATGTATCTATATCACGAGGTTATTTGCTTGTACAGATGCTTTTGTAGCAACCGTTGTATCTGTGCTGGCTTAATATTCGCTGTTGCAGATGCTCTTTTGGCAGCTGTTGTATCTGCAAGACCTTGATATTCGTTATTGCAGATGCTCTTTTTTAGACCGATGTATCCGCAACTTACTTTTCTTTAAACTTGCAGATACTTTTAAGCCTACTTATCATGTACAATTTCATCTACATCTTGTCTGTTCTAATATTTGAGGATGCTTCCTTCACAAATTTTGCATCCTCAACTTGCTTTTTCTATAACTTGCAGATAACTCTTGCTGAAATTTTGCATCTTCAATTTCCTAAAATCCACTATCTCAGATATCTTCCCCAACATCTTTTGACTTCTATTTACTTCACAACTTGAGCCAATACATTACTTACAAAAAATTAATATAAGAAATTCGTGCGAATATGGAGTGAGCGTTGGAGACATTTAGAGCGTAAATTTTTACGTTAATGAATTTGAACGAACATGTTTGAAGCTGCGTAGCAGCAAGTTTGAGTTCAAATTTATTTGTTTTTAGCAAAAATTTACGCTCTTATGCGTCTCCCGCTCATGGAATCTGAACAAGAATTCTTATATCAATTTTTTGTAAGGAACGTATTGCCACCCAGTGAATTAAATAGCAACTCAATCATCTATATTCCCCCAATTTATAAAATGCTGCTTTCATTTCTGAAAACAGCACTTTACAACAACATATTCAATTATATATTTCACTTACGATTATTTAAATAGTTTCACATACGGATGTTCCCCCGTATAACTCTCCCAATTTTCTTCTAACCTCTGTCATCGTTCTCCAACTCGTCTGCTTGTTACAAGCTCTTTTACCTTCGGTCCTGCGAGCTGAATCAAGATTACGATAATCAAAATCGTTCCTTTAATCGCATCATTAATTAGTGAATCCATCTTCAAGGCCACAATTATTTTATCTATGATTGTATAAGACATAGCTCCGAACAAAATGCCAAGACATCTTCCTTTTCCGCCTGACATACTGATTCCACCGAGTACCACTGCTGCGATTGCATACATTTCATAACTTTTTCCTGTCGTTGCCGGGTCGGAAGATCCGTTCATTGCAATCCACAAAAATGCTGCAATACCTGTCATGACACCCGCTAGAACAAATACAACCACTTTCATTTCACTAACACTGATTCCCGACATTTTGGCACCTTTTTCGTTACTTCCAATTGCATATACCTTTTTACCAAATTTTGTACTCGTAGAAATGTACACAATCAGTGCTGTCATAATCAGCAAAATAAGTCCTACCACCGGAATTGTGAGAAATTTTCCATTTCCAAACTGATACAATGCCTGATACGAAGTGTGACTGGATGTCATACGATAAACAGAACTTCCACCTCCGCATAATTCTTTTGAAATATGCTGGCATGCATACTGTGCTACGGAACGATAAATTAACATTGTCGCAAGTGTCACAATAAACGCTGGCATTTCTACTGCACCGACTAATACACCATTAATTAATCCACATATTGCGCCAAATACAATTGTAAATAATAATGTTATAAAAATATTATCCGTCATATTAAAGATGACAACTGCAAATCCACTGACCATTGCCAGCATTGAACCTACTGACAGATCGATTTCACCAGTCAGGCATACAAGACCCATCCCAAGTGCAATGATTCCAACTACAGCAGAATGACGAAATATATTCATCACCCCGTTCCATGTCAATCCATTGCTCGATAACGCATATACTAAAAAGATTACTAAAAATACAAATACATAATTATAGCGGGACCATATTTTCCCCAACATTGATTTTTTTGTTTTCATCTTTATCGCTCCTCCCCTGCATTCAGTGCATTTGTAGAATACATCATAACAGTTTCTTCATTGATTTCTTCATGCTTTAACATCTTCACAAGCTCTCCGTCATAAAATACTGCACATCGGTCTGCCACTTTCTGTAATTCAGGGATCTCCAATGTGTTGATCAAAATGGTTTTTCCGGATTCTGCCAGCTCCAAAATCAATTTGTAAATTTCCGCTTTCGCTCCTACATCAATTCCCTGTGTCGGATTATCCAGCAAAAGAATCTCTGCTTCTGTATTCAGCCATCTTGCCAGAAATACTTTCTGCTGATTTCCTCCACTCAAAGAAGTGATTGGATCTGCACTGTTCTGTGCCTTTACATTCAACAATTTTTTGTATTTTGCAAATTTGTCCTCTTCTTTTTTCTTTGAAATCTGGAATTGTTTTGCTGACAATGTATGTTCTGCCAGATACATATTTTCCAGAAGACTCATATCTGCAATTACAGAATTTTCTTTTCGATTTGCCGGAAGCATTGCTATTTTGTGTTTCATCGCTTTATGTATCGAATGTAATGGAACATTTTCTCCATTAACTTGAATCGTACCTGCTTTTGCACGAGTCACACCGAAGATTCCCTGTAACAATTCACTGCTTCCGGATCCCTGCAGTCCTGTCATTCCAACGATCTCGCCCTTTTTCACATCCAGATTTACATTTTTAAATCCATGACCTGTAAAATTCTTGATCTCTAAGATGGTATCTCCACATGCACGCGTCTGATAATTTTCCTCTGCATTGTAATTGGAACCTACCATCATCTTTGTGATTGCTTCCGGATTGGTATCTGCAATATTGCCTTCTCCGATAAATGTTCCATTCATCAGTACTGTATAGCGATCTGCAATTTCAAAAATCTCCGGCATCTTGTGGGAAATGAAAATAAATGATGTTCCTTTTTCCTTTAATCTGCGGATAATACGGAATAAATGATCGATTTCCTGATTATTCAGAGATGTTGTCGGCTCATCTAAGATCAATAACTTTGCATTAAAAAATAATGCCTTTGATATCTCAAGCAACTGTTTCTGGCTCGGCGTCAGTTCTTCTACTTTCTCATCCGGGTCAATCTCTACTTCCAGCTCGGCAAATAATTTCTTTGCCTCATCTTTCATTCGTTTTTTATCCAATTTTCCAAACTTATTTGTATATTCCTTACCCAGGAATATATTTTCATAAACCAGCAGATCATTGAACAGATTCAGTTCCTGATGAACAAATGCAATTCCCTGCTGCTCTGTCTGCTTGACCGATGTATTGTTCAGTTCTGCCCCATCAAACAAAATCTGTCCTGCATCTCTACGATATACTCCGGTCAATACATTCATCAAAGTTGATTTTCCGGCACCATTCTCACCAAGCAGTGCATGTACTTCTCCTGCTTCCACTGTCAGATGCACATCTTTCAACACCGGAATATCATTAAATGCTTTATATATTCCACTCATTTCCAGTCGTTTCATGCACGGTTCCTCCTTGTTTTTCTCTCTATTCTGTCGTTTTGCTGACAGATCAACATCTATCTTTTATTATATCATTTTTGACTCACAAGTAAATAAATTTAGATGTTCATATATAAACAAAACGTTCTTAGGTAACACCAGCGTCACTAGGTTCGACAAAACCTCGCTAAGTGTTCATAATAAATTACGGAAGTCTGCAAGCAGACTCCCGTATCAAGTTTCTCTATAACTTCTATCTTTAAGATTTAGAATGAAGGATAATCTGCAACATTGTCAGATGTAACATCTTCACATTCAATCACATGATCCTGTTCTACGTCTTTACCATCAAGATGATCAACCATATCCTGAATTGCTGTCTGGATCATAGCCGGGCTATATGTAACTGACATGATTCCACCAAGTTTTCCTGCAATATCCTGATATGAATTTCCACGAAGTACTTCATAAAGCTCATCTAATCCACCACATCCTGTGATAACTGGTTTATTTGCATAGAAAGCGTCCTTTGTTGAATCACTGATTCCGCCTCCGTTGAGAGCTTCTAAAATACCCATTGTCAACTCATCATCCTGAGCGTAAATCCATTTGATATCAGCATTGGAAGCATCTCCCATCAGAGACTCAAATGATTCTTTTGTATCAGAACGGCTCCAGTTCATAGCACCTGAGTATGTGATTGATTTGAGGTCATCCTCTGTCCATTTTGCATCGTCTGCAATCTTAGATCCACCGAATTCAAGTTCTCCTGTAAGATAATCTGTGAATCCGCTGTCACGCAATGTCGTAACAGAAGATGTGTCACCTTCATAAACATATACTTTGTCTCCCGGTTTCATTCCGTTTTCTACAAAGTATGCTGCCGCGCCGGCACCAATTCCCTGATTATCACCTTTTACATTTGAAACAGCGCTTGGAGCCACTGCATCAATGATACGGTCAAATTCTACGAATGGAATATCTGCATCTACTAACTGCTGAATTGCAGACTGGACTGTATCATCCATAGGCTGTACAACTACTGCGATATCTTCCTCTCCACTTGCTACGATATCTTCGATTTTATTAATCTGTTCAGATGCATCAGCTGAAGTGATTACTTCTGCTGAATAGTTCCCATCTCCGTTGATCTCCTCAACTTTTTCTTTTGCGAATGTTGCAACGGATCCTGTCCAACCATGATCTTCGGCTGCTGTTAACACATAAATGTGTGTTGATCCATTGTCAGATTTTGCTGTGTCGTCGCTGCTGTCTTTTCCTGAATCGCTGCTGTTTCCACATGCTGCAAGGCTCAGAACCATAACACCAGCAAGAAGTGTTGCTAAAATTTTCTTTTTCATAATGATTTCTCCCTTCTTTTTTCTTGTATTTATTATAACTCAATTATATATTTTTACCAGTGAAAAAACTTTTCTTTATCTAACCATTTTTATGTCATTTTTCGTCATCTTCTAACTTTTATGAAATGTGATGACAAAAAATGTATGTTTTTTTTTGTTCTGTGTTTTTATCAAATCACAAACTGTTCCATATACCGCTTGCTTAATCGTAACGACTCTAATACTCTTTCTGCTGTCCCTTCAAAAGCTTTATCCTCTATCTCGATGCAAGTACATCCATCATATCCAATATCAGTCAGTGCGCTAACATATTTTCCCCAGTCTACATCCCCTAGTCCTGGAAGTTTGGGTGACATGAAATCCAATGGATATGCCATAATTCCCACCTGATTCAGTTTGTCCTCGTAAACTTTAATATCTTTATAATGTACATGGAAAATCTTATCCTTAAATTCATAAATCGGCTTAATATAATCAATCATCTGCCATACAAAATGAGATGGATCATAATTAATTCCAAGATTATCCGATGGTAATATTTCAAATACTTTTTTCCAGATATCTGGTGTTGTCATCAGGTTCTGTCCACCTGGCCACTGATCAGGTCCAAACAACATCGGACAGTTTTCAATTGCAATTTTTACATCTTCTTTTTCTGCCAGTTCAATAATTGGCGGCCATATTTCTTTTACTAATTCCAGGTTTTCTTCTACCGTCTTAGACTGGTCTCGACCAATAAATGTGGTAACCATTCCAATACCTAATTTTTTACTTGCTCTGATCAGATTTTGCAAATGTTCAACTGCTGCCGTTCTTTTTGCTATATTCGCATCCATGGTATTCGGATAATAAGCCAAAGAAGATATCTGAACATCTTTTTCTTTTGCATAATCTAAAATCTGATTTGCATACACATCGTCTTCTAACACTCTTTCTGCATCAATATGGGATACACCTGCATATCTTCTTTCTGCTTTTCCTTGTGGCCAGCAAGCTACTTCTACACATGCAAATCCAAGTTCACTTGCTGTGTCTATCATTTCTTCATAGGTGCTCTGGTCTAAAATTGCTGACACAAATCCTAATTTCATTTCTTATTTTCTCCTATTCACTTTTTATGCTAAACAGAGAGTTCTCTCTTGAACTCTCTGTTTTCATATACTAAATAACTAAAATACAATCTGTTTTCCACACTCTGCTGACTTATAAATTGCATCCAAAATTTTTGTCACAACAAATGCCTGTTCCGGTTTTACAACCAACTCGCCTGTTCCTTCGATCGCATCAAGCCATGTTTTACATTCGAGATCCTTTGGTTCTGTACTGTCTCCATCAAAGAAGTCTACCCCTCCAGCACTTGTATCTACATCGATTTTTACTTGTTTTCCACCCATTACTTTATTTAAATATAATTTCTGATTATTGCTTCCGCCAACACCTGTCAGTTCAGCACCTGCCTTCGTACCACACAGATATGAAGACGCACATCTCTCTTCTGTGGAATTTAAGATCCATGTAGCATCCAATGTAATGAGTGAACCATCTTTCATTGTAACAAAACCAAACGCTGCATCTTCTACTTCATATGTGTCTGGATCCCATGTTCCAAGGAAATTGCCCTGATCCTTTGGCTGTAATGTTTTTCCAAGTTTGTCAAATGTTACACCTGTCACACTTGCCGGCTCATAATTATCCATCAGCCATAATGTAAGATCTAATGAATGTGTTCCGATGTCGATCAATGGGCCACCCCCCTGCTGTGATTTATCTGTAAATACGCCCCATGTCGGAACTCCTCTTCTTCTGAGAGCATGTGCCTGTGCATAATAGATTTCACCCATTTCTCCATCATCACACATACGTTTTATTGTCTGACTGTCTGCACGGAATCTGTTCTGGTAACCGATTGTGAACAATTTTCCACTCTTTTTCCATGCTTCCATCATTTTTTCTGCATCTTCTACAGAGGCTGCCATTGGTTTCTCACATAATACATGTTTTCCAGCTTCAAATGCCGCTACACTAATTGGACAATGTGCAACATTTGGTGTCAATACATATACAATTTCAATTGATTCATCTTTAAGCAATTCATGGTAATCTACATATACTTTTGCATCCGGAGCACCAAATTCTTTTGCCGCCTCTTCTGCTCTCTCTCTGATCAGATCACAAAATGCAACTAATTCTACTCTGTCTGCAGCATTTTTTAATGCTGGAAAATGTTTCTGATGTGCAATTCCACCGCAACCTACAATACCAATTCTATGTTTCATGACTTTTATCTCCTTTTCTTCTTTATCATTTTTTCATATAACTTTATTTTCATTTTTCAAATAGCTTATAAAATTTCATCATTTTTCTTCTGCATGTTTCTGATCCAAACGCTGTTTAATTTCTGCATTTTTCTCTTTGTTTAATGGATATAAGAGAACCGGAATAATTCCCAGCATCAAAAATGCAACCGGCAGATAATTTACTGCAAAATTAATTCTTGCAAGTGTCTCTGCACTCTGTTCTACATTCGCAACATAACTTGAACCAAGGGCAAGCAAACCAATTGATGGTCCAAGAGCTGGTCCTAATTTTGTTGCCAAACTGACAAATGAATATGCGATACCATCACATCTCATTCCAAATTTGTCTTCTGCATAATCAATACATTCTGGTACACTTCCCATAAGAATTGGAGAAACGAATTTGGCAGCTCCCCACATTCCCTGGAGAATTACGATCAGTACAATATTTTTTGGATCTGTGATTCCCAATAAAATAGTAGCAATTGACATTCCGATATAGCTAATCAAAAGCATTTTCTTTTTGCCAACTTTTTCAATGCTTCCCTTTGTCAGGAACATCACAAGAATCGAACAAACAGATGGTACTGTCATCAAAATTGTTGCAAGATCCAGACGTTTTACTACATATGTAATGTAATATACCAACAGGCCAGAATGTATGCTCAGTCCGATACAATAGCTCATCAGCATCAAAAATACACAGATTAATGGTTTGTTTCCAACAATTGTTTTTACACTCATCTTGAGAGGAATCTTCTCTTCTTCTTTTCCTGCTGAAATTACTTCTTTACTGTTTTTGAATACCAGCATGAAGAATACTAATGTGATAATCGCAAAAATGAAAGATGTATAAAAATATCCACTTGAAGTTGCAACAGTCTCGCCTTTCTGTGCTTTAGCACTAAAGAATAAAATCAATGGCATACTTACTGCATTCAATACAAGCTGTCCTACATTTGCTCCAATCATTCTCCAAAAGTTCAATTCGATTCTATCTTCCGAATCAGTTGTCATAACCGAACTAAGTGATCCGTAACTTAAATTTACAGCTGTATACAACATACCAAGTACTATATAAGTAACGGTTGCCCATATAACTCTGGCTGTTCCATTTCCAAATGGTGCTGAGAATGTCAGCACACAGAACAGTGCCATAAATGGAGTTCCAAATAATATGTATGGTCTAAATCGTCCATATTTTGTTCTGGTTCTCTCTGCAATTGTTCCAAACATTGGGTCATTGATTGCATCCCATATTCTCGCTCCAAACATGATTGCACTTACAATTGCCGGTGCAAGTCCTACAATATCAGTATAAAATATCGTCAGATAACTTCCTGTAAAAGTCCAGATGAACTGACTTCCAAAATCACCCAATCCATATATCATTTTTTGCATTTTTGACATTTTCTTTGAGGTTCCCATCCTGATCTCCCTTCCATATAAATATTCCTTTTCTTTTGTTTCTTAATCCCAACTGATCCCTTCGTATTTTTTGAAACTTTCCATGCTCATGATAACACTTTCTAACTGATCTCGTCTTGTAAAATCTTGTTCCAGAATGATGTATTCTACACTTCCGATTTCATTTGCAGCATTGATAATACTTTGGATATCCATTGTTCCACATCCTACTTCTGTAAATCCATCATGCGAATAGCTTGCTTTAAATTTTTCACTGGATGTAAGATCCATATCGTATCCCCATTTTTCAAATAAATTTGCTGGCTCACCTTCAATCGGCTGATAATCTTTCTGGTGTAATAATTTTATTCTGTCACCAAAATGATGAATCGCATCAACCGGATCAACTCCTGCCCGCATTGTCCAGAATGTATCAATTTCCAGTCCTACAGCCTGTGGATCAGTCAGTTCTACAATATAATCCATTACTGTTTTACCATCAAATTGCTGAAACTCTTGATAGTGATTGTGGTAAAGAAGCATAAGCCCTTCTTCTTTGCATTTTTTTCCAAATCGATTTAATATCTCGCATAATTCCAGAACATCTTCTTTCGATGCATAATATCGAACCGGAAATACCAGATATTTGTTACCGATTGCTTTGTTATATGCAATAATCCCATCAATATTTTCGTCTGTAAACGGGAAAATGTGATTGCTCACTACCTGTGAACCTGATTCCTCTAATATCTGATTCAGTTTCTCAGCGGATACTCCAAATCCTACTCCGTCATCTTCCAGTGCGTGATGATTTGCCGGTTCAATGTACTTATATCCAAGTTCTGCTACTTTTTTAATCGTATTCATTGGATCTTCCTGCATCATATCCCGCACTGAAAATAATTGAATACCAACTTTTAAAGCCATTCTTTTTCGTGCCTCCGTTTCTTGATTTCTTATTACGTAATAACTGATTCTTATTATACGTTTTTCTTGTCTGTTTTCTACGTATTATCCCACCCACTATTACATATATCTTGACATTCTATTGATTTCGTAAAATCCAGATGACATAATATATGTAAATCAAGGAGGTAAACACGCCATGCAATATCAGACACATTTTAAACCAAGTTCATTTCCTTACAAGGACATTATCACCAGTACTCATGGTGCTTTTTCAAATCACTGTCATAAAGAGCTCGAAATTATCCATGTAAGAAAAGGAAAACTTTCTATTTTATATAATCAAAAACCATATGTATTAGAAGAAGGCATGATTGCCATTATTCCACCTTACATCAATCATGCTCTTTTAACACCACGCACTCCATGTGAACGCTTTGTAATTGAATTGGATATCGAAATTGCAGAAGGATCCGGCTATGCTAATCAAAGCAGTTCTGCTATCTATCAAAAATATTTCTATAATGTAAAAACACTAAGTTGCTTTTGGTCTTCCGACACTTATGCCAAAGTAAAAGCTCTTATTTACAACATGCACGAAGAATATATCGCTCAAAAACTTGCCTGGGAGTTTTCTATCAAAACATTTACAAACTTATTAATCCTAACCGCAATCAGAAACTTTCCTCGTGATGATGAACAATTATCCACACAAGATGCAAATATCGAAAAATTACAAAATGCTGTCGAATATATTGCAACCCATTACACTGGTCAGATTTCATTAGAGGAATGTGCTTCCATCTGTGATTTTAGCTCTTCCTATTTTTCAAGATATTTTAAAAAGAATATGGGAACTACATTTCAAGAATATGTAAAGAATACAAGAATCGAACATGCAAAATGGCTTTTGATTACCACCTCGCTCTCGATTACAGAAATCGCTCTGCAATCTGGTTTTTCAGATATTCGAGTGTTCAATAAGTTGTTCAAAGAATCGACGCAAATGACCGCGACGGAATATCGTAAAAATGCTATATAAAACAGATGTGCCAAAAAGAGTAGGGTACAAATCGTACTCTACTCACACAAATAAATCCTATATAAATTATTCAGGTCAATTTCTCAGACAATAACACTCCACTGTTTAAAACTGTCCATTTGGATTATTACACTCCATATCATCCACACGCATCGTACAGTCCCAATGCTCTGCCAGTTTTCCTTCTCTCAGACGATAGAGGTCAAATACTTTGACTACTACGCCTCCATCCATCTCACACTTGAAGAACATACATACCATATCTCCGTCTTCCAGACACTTGATTGTCGTTGTTTTCGGATGTCCTTGCAGAAATCCTTTAAAGAATTCGATAAATCCTTCCTTGCCATCTGCAACTTCCGGTGAATGCTGTTTATAATCATCCCACATCAGATCATCTAGTTCTGACAGATCTCCCGCATTGAATACGCGCTCATAAAAATATTCTACTGCTTCTTTGTTTGTTCGCTTCATTTCTTATCCGCCCTTCTACTTTTTAATAGTTATTATAGTTCAATCGTATATTTTTACTATAGAAAAGCTTTTCTTTATCTATCCAGTTCTTGTCATTTTCTGATTTTGCAAAAAAATTATAACAAAAAGCATATGCAATCGCAGATGTTTCTGCTGCTCCCTCAGCCATCGCACTCGCATTAATAACAGTATCGAATTAATAATCCGAATCAATGGAGGTCATTTCATATGAATTCTGTACAATTAAAATGTTTTCTGGAAGTAGCAAAAGAATTGAATTTTGCCCGTGCCGCTGAGAATCTCCATTTTTCCCAGCCAACCGCAACAACTTTGGGATTCCGAATTGCAGCAAATTATATATACAAAAGCAGCCCCTTTTTCATACGGATATTATTCTAATCCGGATAATGAAAAAGAGGCTTTAAAAGTATTAAAAAAGAGTTGAAAAAGCTTCGGATGAATGAAGTGAATTCATCCCAATCCCCATGCACATATGCTTCCTGTATTGGTGTATCATATTCATCTAATAAAATAATTACTTTCTTTTCATAGTAACGTGCCAGACACTCTGTCAGACTTTTTATAGATCTGAAAATGATTTCATTTGTAATTAATTTATCCGGTGACGGATTATTTGCATACTCATCCAACACTTTAAAAAGTTCTTTTTCTCCTTCAGTTAACAGATTACTTTTTAATAAATATCTGTGACTACGATAGACATCATTAATACATGCAATAATACTGTTTTCATATACTTATTACTTTATTCATTGAAATCCTTTCCTATCCGTTAATTGATTACTATTACAGAACAATCATAACAATGACATATTTAAGCTACTAATTTTCTCCCATTATATCATACAGTTCCTGCGCCTTCCAATCCAATTCCAGCAGCATCTTTCTGGAATCATCCATTTCCGACAATTCTATGTTTTTCTTAGCTTCTTCCGCATCACTTTCTGTCAGAACCGGAATCCAGGAATGTTTTTTGATCAACTCATAAACATCATTTTTCTGATTATCACCTAACACACGCACATACAACGCATAACTATAAAGTCCGCAAATGGATATCTCGACATGGCGAACTCCAATCAAAACTTTTAAAAGATATCGTCTTAATTCTTTCCTTGGATGATTCTGGTTCGTAACTGTATCTGCAAGCTGCTCAAAAAATGTATTATTTGCTTCTGTCTGTTCATGATACACATCCATAATCTGTTTTGTTGTCGGAGCGTAGCCACCTGATATTTCATTTAAATATTTTATGTTCTCTTCATCTGTATGTAATGTCAGTTTCTGTTTTATCTGTTCACCCAATACTTTTTCAAAAGTTTTTGACTCTTCTGTGTCTGATTGCTCTTTATGAAACTCTCCTACATCAATAAATGTAACCTTCATTGTACTGTACATCCGTTTCATCGCTTTTGCATATTCGATTGCCTGTATATTTTGAGGCTTTTCTAATACATGTTTTGCACCAGGTATAAATTCTTCTGTCACTTCTTTACATGCATCCGCAAAACTGCTTCCATTTTTCATTATCAGCTTTACTTTTTCCTGATACTCCTTTGGCTCTATAAATAAGAATTGGACAATTTCTTTCATGCATGTCTCATCTACATCTTCGCACAAAATTGCAAGTTCGTCCACGCAATTCAATTTTTCGAGCATCGATACTGCTGCAAACGCAAATGTATCAAATGTTGTCAACGTACAATATACCGGCAGTTCTAATACAAGATCCGCCCCTTGTTTTTTGAGTATATCCGCTTTTTTATATTTATCGACAGATACAGAAAGACCTTTCTGTGTAAAATTTCCGCTTGTTACAACTATAAGTGCATCTGCATTTGTTTTACTTTTTATCTTTTGAAATAATTGCGTCCTGTCGATTTCTATTTCTTGAAATTCATCTATTAATGCTGTAATTTTCATAAAGTTCTTCCTCCGATTTTACTCTCATCTATCCTTATTATAACTTTTGCTATAAAAAAAGAAATAGCAAACAACCATCTTCCCGACAATTATTTACTATTTCTTCTTTATTTTAATTGCATTTATACAATCAACAATCGTCTTTCATTCACATGATGTCCAAACTCCGGCAGGAAGATAAATGCTTCTTCGTCCGGATTTAAAGTATCCTGCATAATTGGAGGCATATAAGATGATGTAAAACAGAATCCATATTTCAAATCATGGAATCCTTGTGCAAGTCCACCTTCTTTTTTAACTTTCAGTACCGCCGGTGTTGTCACATCCCAGTGTGTCTGAAAATTTGATTTCATCTCTTCATAAGTATAATCTTCCCCATGAATGTTCCAGATAATATCCTCTTTTTCAAATTTCTCTCCATCTACAAACAATGTACCTGGTCGAATCTGGCTTAAGAAGATTCCTCTATAATATGGAAGTCTGATCTTGAACTGAAATCCTATTGTATCTCCATCTTTTTTAATATTACGAAATCCTACAGACTGTATTATTTCTCTTTCCATTTTCGAATCCTCCTTAATCACCAATATAATTTTTCATCATAATATGATGTTTTCTAAGCGTTTGTCCCACTTCGTATCCAGGTTCATATTTATCTGCACCTTCATATTCGCTTAAGAGATATCCGTCCCAATTTTGTTTTTTAAGCAATTCAATAATTTCTTTATAAGGAATCGTTGTCTCTTCAAACTCATCACTCATATTGATAAATTTTGCATGACAACAGTAAATATATGGCAGTAATGGAATCAAATCTTCTGGTACGTTTGGAGTATAGTTTGGATCACGATATTCTCCTTCTGAAAATTCTGTACGGAAAACACTAAAATCTATGTTCAATCCAAAATTCTTTGTACCTGTTTCTTTGATAAAATCAACATACTCTGTTACCATCTTCCCCTTCAAATTTGATGGTATATGAATTTCCGGACACATCTTAATCCCGAGTTCTTCCGCAAGTGGTAATGCCATCTTAATGATTTCGCGCCAATTCTTTACTGGCTCTAATGTATCATTTATTACAGGCATCTTTGTTCTCATTACAGTAAATCCCAGACGATGCGCCAGACGGATATCTCTTGCCAACATCTCATAAGATTCTTCTGTTGTCAGGTCTCGATATCCCAGAACATGTGAATCAATCCAATTGCCATACTCAACTGGAACAATCTCATATTTATCGCACAGGCGGAACCATTTTTCTACCCATTCATCTGTCGGGTTTGGATAATTCTCAATATGCGTATTTGCCAGAATCTCAATTCCATGAGCTCCCATGTCGTGTAAATCTTCAAAACATTCTTCCAATGATTTTGTAAGACCAAATTCTGCTGAATAACTATACAGTGCAACACCGCGCTTTGGTCCTTTTCTATCATACTGATACATTTTTTCTTCCTCCTTGTCATCTTTTCCGTTTTGTTTTCGTTGAGTTTATTTTATCTCCTTTTTTAACATTTTTCTTTCCTTTAATTTCCAAATATTTTCCTATTTTTGCATTCTACATGAAAAAGCAGGCATAACGCGCAACATTTTGTTGTCATTTATTGCGTATCATGCCTGACTCTATTATGATTTATTAATTTTTCCAGTTCTATCTCAACTTTGACATAAATATCTTCTATTATGAAAACTATACCTAGCATGCATCATCTTTTGATACATGCAACAATATAATCTCCTGACCCCTCAGTGTCATTCTGATTTGAACCGTCCCTTCCACTGACATTACTCCTTCCATCCGTCGCTCCGGTTGTGTAATCTCTCTCAAATATTTAATATCCTCATTTGTAAGGGTTTCTTCGTATTGAAATTTCTTCCATTCATCCAGAATACTTCCTTTTTCTCTGCAAATACGATTTGATGTGATTGTATAATTGCCATCAGCTACATTTTTCAAAACCAAATCAATATTACATTCCTGATTTGTCAAAAATATTTTCTCTACTTTCTCCGGCGAATCAATGGGGTCATTTGCAACAACATAAGTATCTTCATATTTTTGATAATAAAAACCAATGATATGATAAACATCTTTTCCTATCTCTTTTGTAACAATTAATTCTTCATTATGTAATAGCAGTTCTTCTCCTAATTGGTTCAAAAACTGCAATGCAAAATACACCGGTTTTCGAATTGTATCCTTTGTGATCAAACCACTTCCGCCATTTGCAATTCGTTTCGTATCAAAATAATTACTTACCCAATCAGAGCCCATCCAAAGACATACCATATCTGCCATTGAAAGTATTTCAATAATCTTCTTTGTTATATAGGAAGCCCGAAAGCAAGAATCATTCAAAAAATTACGATTTGAAATAGAACTGTTCCATTCAACCACATAAAGAGGGATATCGACCTCTCCTTCTTCCATAATTTGATGAATAGACTGTAATTTTTCATACTCATAATTTTCTGACTGTGTACGATAATAATTTACTTTTCCATCCTTCCTCGAAGAATCATATGGAAACAAAAGAATAGAAATAAATTCTGGCAAGCAATTATTTTCTTTACTATATTGTAAATATTCATGCAAAAATTTTACATCATTTGTTACATCAGAAGGTCCTCCTACGCAGGCATCTGGCAATGCCTTTTTTATAACCTGATAGGAAGATCTATAGCATTCTTTATAGTCATACTCCTTATCGATATAATATTGATTTCTTGCAAAATGCACAATATCACTGGATAATTCAAATTTCCATTGTACTACCTCTTCTTTTCCATATCGCTTTATTATATGGTGAATAAAATCTTTCAACATTGCTATCCAGATATCTTTTGATTGAAATACAATACATTCTTCTTCGAAATATAATGTATTTCCCATAGATGATAATGCTGTATCTGGTCTTCTTCCCAAATCTACAAATGGTTTTATATGATGAGACACTAAAAAATCTAATGCCAGATCAATCATATCATAATTATAGTTTCCTTGCGTTTTTCCATCTGTAATCATCATCTTCTTAGAAAAAACGTTCCATATCCGTACATATGAAAATCCCAACGTTTCTGTAAGATAAATTGTATGATATTGCAAATTAGCAAGTGTCAAATTATAAACCGAACCAATATTCACTACCTGATTCCAAATTTTTGTCAACTTGCTCTTTCGTCTCACATTAACTTCAATTGCACTATTCTCCATGTTGAGAGATTTGTTTTCATTTCTTTTATCTCTATTTTCTTTCTTGGTTGGCGTAGTACACTCTTTTTCTTCTTTTTTCTTCTCTCGATATTCTACCGGAGTGCACTGATAATATTGTCGAAACACACGATTCATTACCGAAGCATTAGAGAATCCATTATCCACTGCAATTTTCGTAACTGCCTTCGAAGTTGTCATCAAATCCTCTGCTGCAAAATAGATTCGCACCCGATTTACAAACTCTGCAAATTTCATTCCAGTTTGCTTCTGAAATAATCTGGATAATGTAGAGGTCGCTGTAAACATTTCATCTGCAAGTTCTGATAAGCTCACATGATTTTGACGATTTTCATCCACATACTTTACAATCTGACGCATACGAACATCGTCAGAGTTCGTCTGCAGCAAACCTTTTCCAGTTATCCAGACAGATACCAATCCTTGAACAATATAGCTTCTCTCATCCTCTCTGAATCTGTCCGTTTTATTCTTTTGATTATTTCCTATCTGAATCCAATTCTCCATAGTTTACTCCGATTACTTTTCCAATTGTTGTCTTACCGCTTCACATGTCTTATCATTCCCAGCACAGTCTCATTCGCATTGGTGACTTCCAACTGAATGTCTGGATATTTATTCTGAAACACACGGAACACTTCATCGGCGAATCCCTGTCCCATAAAATCAATTCCGCTGCAATCAAATTCTACTTGCTTAAACTGTTCTAGTCTGTAAACAACTCTTCGAGCTTGTGAACGTGCAATTGGTTCTCCATATGGACACACTTTTTTTAATGGTATTACAGTTTTTACAAATCCTTCTTCTATCGGTGCAAACATGTCGAACACCTCCTTTAATGTATGCGTTGTATCATTTTCCAACTTCATCACAACCATCGTTCCGATTGACTTAAGACTAGTATAATACAAAATCAAATGCGATTGAATTAACTTTTCTTCTGTATATCTTCCTGCGGTAAACACACTTTGTCCCGACCAAATTGCAAACTCTCTCAAAACTTTGGAAACAAAAAAGATTCCTTCGCCAGGATGTGCTTCACTTTGTGTTGTCAATTTTCCCTTATATAATTCCAAAATTGCATCTTGAATATCCGCAGAATATCCACATTCTTTTTCTAGGTATGCCCTGATATTTTCAAAAATACCGATTCCATCATCTGTTATTGAAATTTCCGTATATAAAGCATCTTTCTTAACATAACATGAAATATGTTCTGCATTTGCATGTTCAATTGCATTGTTCATCATTTCCATAAATGCGTAGCTCCATATGGCAGATGCCTCTTTTGAAATATTTTGCAATAAAGGGAGGATATCTTGAAAATAGATCTTATCTTCGACTAAAAACTCGGAAGCATCATAGGCAAACCGATATTCTTCTGTTTTCAAGCGATAACCACATTCCGATTGCTTCTGTTCTTCCAGTATTCCCTGTTCCAGAAGTTCTTTCAAATATCGTTTTACAGTTGTAACCGATATCCGAAAATTATCCATCGTCTTTTTTATATAATCAGTATCTTGATTCCTGATTTTTTCTAATAAGTATCTTTTAATACTATTTCTTTTTTCTTCCTGGAATGACATGATATCGGCTCCTTCCAAAAACTTTATTTTATATAAATCAAATTTTATTTCTTATATTTATAACTTTATCATGTTTATTATAAAACTTCAATCTTAATAATAAAAAAACTGATACAAAACAAATGAATTTCTCTCATCTGTTTCATATCAGTTTTTCTTATAACTTACAACTTAATATTTATATACTTCTACATATTTCCATCCCGGCATATCTCCAAGCTGAAGCATCATCTTTTCATCTCCATTAAGGATTCTTCCAGCCTTCCATTCGCCGTTCACTACATCTCCTTCTTCTAACCGAAGAAGATCAACTTTCTTATTTTCCCCTGCCTTTGCACGGAATGTAAATGTACTCATCATTCCTCCAATCAGAAATTTATTTGGAGCGAGCTCATAAATCACACCTGCTGCTAATGGTTTTGCCTGTCCCTTCGGTGCATAAGCAATCGCAATATCATATTCTTCGCAGCTAAAATATGTTCCATAATCTGTATCAGATTTTTTCACATAACTCATCAGCTTATCTGTTCCACGATATTTCAAATATAATGGTTCCATCTGCTCAACCATCTCATAAGTACGTTTTAAATAATCTTTGCTTCCTGTGATATCAAATGCAGATGGGTCAATATTCAGAGCAATCATAACTTCCATTGGCGGCTTGTCAATTGCTTCCGGCGGTAATACCAGTTCTTCAATTCCAAATGGTGAATAGCAAATTGCATTGCTATTTGCAAATGCATACAAGCAATAAGATGAAGTCACTGCATCTTTTCTCACTTCCGGAATCACCAGTGGATTACCTTCATATCCATATTCATCAATGACATTTGCCACATACGGAACATAAATATCCGGTGCCAGCGTAAATAACGATGGTGCTACAATTTTCCAAATATGATGCACCTCTTTAACCGGACCTCCTGATGGATAAGACCCTGCATACCAAGGATACTGGCGAAGCCATGCATTGGCATAACATGGAAGTGCATATTTTTGCTGTCCTGCTTTTGTAATTTTTTCTACTGCCTTTGCAAAATAGTAAGCCATAAAATATTCTTCCGCATTCTCGGCAAATACTTCTTTCCAACTTCCTTCTGTCGCACATAATTCTTTCAATTCTGCTGGTACTACTTCTTTGAACTTTTCTTCCGCTTCTTTGCTATAATCTCGTTCCGTACCAAGCAGACCTATTTCATTTTCTACCTGCACAAAGATTACTGTCGATTTCTGCTCATCAATTTCGCGGATATGTGCCATCACTTTTGCAAATGCATTCGCATCTTTCTCTATCGCAGCCTCGCAAAATGGTGAAATTGTATTGATTGATTCTCCATTTACCTTGCGTACACGAAAGTATGTATCTGTATCCTGTTTCATCCAAGCAGGCACATACATAGATTCAGCGTTCTTCCAAAGCCCAAACCACAAGAAAATTAAATGTTTCTGTTCTTCTCTTGCCTGGTCGATTAATCCATCTAGCAATGTAAAATCAAATATTCCTTCTTGCGGTTCCATTGTCTCCCAATATAGTGGAACAATTACTGAGTTCATATTTAATTCTCTTAGTGCCGGCCATACATGCTCTTCCATATAATCCAGATTGCTGGAACTTGAATTATGAATCTCTCCGCTGCGTGCAAAGAATGGTTTGTCGTGAACATATAATGTTGGGATTCCGTTGTCGTTTTGAATTCTTGATATCATGATTTGCTCTCCTTTTCTGATTCTTGCTTTTCTCTGTTCGAACATGTTTCTTGTCTTTATTATATTCCACTATATCTTTTGTTCTCAATCTTAATATCGTAATATTTATATAACAATATTAAGCATATGAATTGTTTACTTCTTTTCTTTTTGGTATACTATTTAAAAATGAATTGATTAATCAATCAAAAAACAGACTACTCAACAAACAAAGGATTTATAATTATGCTTTACAATCTCCACTACTCCAATAAATACAACTTTCTCCCGCTTCTACCTAACCTTCTCGGTATCAATCACCTTCAGGAACCAGTACAACGACCACATGGGTTTCCTGTCTTTCAGTGGTTCTACTGCGTAAAAGGGCAAGGAGAATTTATCATCAACGGGCAACGCTCTATCATTTCCAAAGGACAGGGATTATTGATTTATCCTCACATTTCCCACTCTTATAAAGGACTTACCTCCGACTGGACCGTTCATCTTATTGGATTTGGTGGAAATGCATGTACCGAAATATTACAGACATTGCATATGTTAGAGAGCGGCGTGTATCACTTTTCTAATTCAGATATCTTTCCTACTCATATTGAAAATTTGCTCTATCTTTCGCAACGTGATATCGCCAAAAAAGAAACTGAATTATCCAAAGCCTGTTACAGTATGCTTTTAGATTTAGCACCTTGTATTCGACAGATTCACAATGCGACTCCTGCTTCGGAAAACGAACTGGTTCGTAAGCTCATTGATTATATAGAAGAACATTATGCCTGCGATATTTCTCTGATTGAACTGGCAGACTATGTAAATTTATCAAAAGAATATATGTGCAATCTCTTCAAACATACAATGCGCCAAACAATTATGCAGTATTTACAAACTGTTCGTATTAGTCGTGCACGTATATTTCTAATTCAATATCCTGAAAAACATGTTGCTGAAATTGCACATATGTGTGGTTTTGAGAGTCCAAGCTATTTTGGAAAAGTATTTAAAAAAATTGCCGGATGTACACCCGACAATTTTCGAAGATAATCATTTTTCTTTTTCTTCCTCTAACAGATTATCTTTTTGTTATTTGTTATTTTTTAGTTCTTCTCTTATCTCTGTAAATGGCTTGATTTTTTCCGGATTTTCTTTATGTTCACCTATGTGTTTTTCCATCCACGCCATATCATACCATCGCCCAAATTTGTTACCGCATTGTTGAAACCTTCCAACCAGACGATATCCCATGTGGTCATGAAACTGCACACTATTATTCGTAAGATGTTCATCTTCTACTGCTGTATACGCAATACAGGCATTTAAATTAAGAATGTTTTGCATTTTAAGAATGTTTTCCAATCCTTCATATAAAGCTCTGCCAACACCACTCTTTCTCTGATCTTCACGTACATATATCGTAGTTTCAACTGCCCAGTCGTATGCGGCACGGTTTTTAAATACACCTGCATATGCATATCCTAAAATTTCTCCCTCTTTTTCCTCTACAATGTATGGATATTTTTTTAGAATATTTCGTATTCGTATTCTAAATTCTTCCACCGATGGAACTTCGTATTCAAATGTTATTGCTGTTTTTTCTACATAAGGTGCGTAAATATTCAAAAGTTCTTCTGCATCATTTTCTGTCGCAATTCTAATCATTTTCCATCTTCCTCATGCAACATTCATTTATTTCATATAATATAACATGCAATGCATTGTGTATCAATAGAGTATATTTTTATATCGATACACTTTAGTTCTTGTTTTAAATTTCTAATTATTTAATCTTTTTTTATTTAAAATATTTAAGTCAAAAAACGGACATACCAGATTTTCTCCAATCTAGTACATCCGCCTTTTCACAAGATTTTATTCAATTTTTATCAAGGTCAGTTTTTCTTATTTATCACATGCACGTTTTCCTGCATCCAGATCAGCTCTGATTTCTGCAACTTTCTTAGGTGAAAGTTTATAGAAGAGCAATGGTACACAAGATAACAGTCCGATTACAAATGGAACCATGTTTACTACAATATTGATTCCCTGTTTAGCTGCTGCTGTCTGCTCTGCACCTGCTACATATCCTGCTGCTGCAAGAAGAAGTACTCCGGCAGAACCACTGATAGCTGTAGAAAGTTTTACACCAAAGCTTAACATAGAAGCTGCAATACCTTCCTGACGACGACCGAGCTTCCAGTCTCCATATTCGATAGAGTCTGATACAAGACCGAAACAAACTGATGATGATGAGTTACAAAGTCCGCAGATGAATGATACACCAAGTAAATATGGTTTATTATCTGTTGGATTAATAAACATCAGCAAGAATCCAATACACATGATAATATTCAAAATAATCAGATACCATTTTTTCGTAAATGTCTTTGTTCCCCATGGAATAAAGAAGTTACCAATTAACTGAGCAACTGTCATTGTTGTAAATACTGTTGCGATAACAGTATAATCACCAACTACATAAATGATATAGTATGTAAGCAGTCCCATACGACCAGATACACAAATTGTACCCAAAATTGTTGCAAGAACTACCATCAATAACTGGTCATTCTTTACGATTTCTTTCAAACTTCCAATAAAACCAAGTTTCTCTTCCTGAGCATTTGCATGCAACTGCTCTGCATATGTTTCTTTACATCCGGCTCCACAGATCCAGAATACAGGAATCATGATCAGTGATAAGATTACTGTTGTAACAAAATATCCATGAGCATTTGCTACCTCAGCTCCACTAAAGTGAAGAATCATTGGCATTGCACATGCTGAAAGGATAATTCCAATTACAGAAGAACCAATTCCTCTTGCTGTAGCAAGATTCATACGAACCTGTGAATCAATAGCGATTACATTCTGTAATGCCTGATATGAGATAGAACATGCTGTGTATGCCATACCTGCACCAACGTAAGTGAGCAGACATAAGATTACTTTAGCTGTTCCCTGCACTGGGAATGCTGTAAATGTTAAAATGTTAAAAATCGCAAGAACAGGTGGTGCCATATACAAATATGGTCTGAATTTACCCCATTTTGTATGTGTTCTGTCTGCGATGTTTCCCATCATTGGGTCGTTGATAGCATCCCAAATACGTGCGATCAACATGATCATTGAAATTGCTCCGGCAGCAAGACCTACAACATCTGTGTAGAATAACATCAGATAGTTGTTGATCATGTACCAGCTCATCTGGCAACCGACTTCTCCTAAACTATAACAGAATGCCAGTTTTGGGCTTGTTTTTTCTTTTGCATTATTACCCATTTTTCATCCTCCTCTTTCGGTCATTGACCTATTTCCTTGATGAAGAAATATTATCATTTTAAAGGCATTTACAACTATGTAAAAAATTTCAATATCCTTATATAGAATTGTTCTTTTTTAAGAAAATTTTACATCAGGTTTATAAACAACAAATTTTGGTATCAGATTTTTGTCCTTTTATCTTTTATAATAAGAGAGCTACTTCAAGCATCTATTCATGCTTAAAATAGCTCTCTACATTACAACTCTCCTACTACAATTCCTTGTATCTCCTGCGCTGCAATACGCGTTTCTACTATGAGTGTATGATTTACTGCTTCTACTTTACGAATTGTCAACTTCGGCTGACACCACTTTTTCAGATAATCCACTTCCTTTAAAGATAACTCATTGAAATAATCTAATTCTTTCCATTCATTCTGAACATTTCCATTTATCTGACTGACTGAAAATGTTTTGATAATATACGTTCCATTATTTACATTATCAATTTTAAAACTCATCTGCATACTTTCATTATCTGAATAATATCGCTGTTGATTTTCCAATTCTATCTCGTTTTCATTTCTTGAGTAGTATCGGAAATTTAAATGCTTATAATTATGACAACATATGAAGAAGAAACCATTTTCTTTATAAGAAATAATAGCATTTTTATTTTTTCCTAAAATATAGTGCTCTAAATGATTCATAAAATCAAACGCATAATATGCCGGTTTACAGATGCCATTTCTACTTATCAGACCACATCCGCCAAACAGAAACTCGTCTGAATCAATACTCTCTGAAAAAATATCTGTTGCAACCCAATACCCCAGTGCTTTTACTTCACCATAATTTTCAATCAAGTTTTTCATTATGTATGCACTCTTATAAGTTCCATCATTCATACAATTTCGGTTTGATAATGTAGAACTCCATTCTGTTACTAACAGCTCTGTTTCATCCATACCAACTCGTCTCAAATCTATTTTCGCTTGTTGAATTTGATGGTACAAATAACTGGTATCTGAAGAATATGGATTTCTTCCTGCATCCAGAATCTCTGCATCTCTCAAATACGGATACGAATAGAGCGAAATAAAATCAGGTTGATGCTTTTTCTTTTTCCACTCAGAAAGTAATTGACAAAATTCCTCTCCCATCATATTTAAGCTAAATCCTGCACCCCCCACTTTAATGTTCGGTGCATAATTTTTAAATATTCCAGCTATGATATCAAATACTTTAAAGTATTCCTCTGCACCTACATTTTCTTGAACTACAGAATTTTTCTCTATCTCAATATACCAGCTTTCCACCACTTCCATACCATAACGTCTTGTCCAATGTCGGATCAATTCTTCCAGAAAACTTTTATTATTTTCAATCATAGCAATATTATTTTCATCATGCTTATTAAGAAGAGAGGCGTCTATTTTTTCAAAAATTGTATGATTTTTAAATCCTAATTCTATATGCAGTTTGATATCCAGCCCAACAAGAAAATCTATCACCTGATCCAACAATGTGAAGTTATATTTGGTATTCTTTTCAGCAATGTGGATCATCATTTTTTCTGAAAAAACCTGCCAAAATCTCATATATTCAAATCCAAGGTTCTCTTTTATATATTGTACCTGCGTTCTAACATCATATCGCAGCAGATTCTCTGCCGGTCCGATATTTATCATACGTTTCCAATATTTCTTTGTTTTTTCTTTCTTCTTTGTATCTACTTCCAGTACTGATACAACAGAATCTGCCGCCTCAGAAGTACTGACCAGATTAGAGGCCAGATATTGCTCTACTTTCTCCAGCACTGCCATGCTATTTTCTGTATTTTCTGAAGCCTCTGTTTTTTTCTGCATTTGTGCGCGATACTCAGCAGGTGTGATCTGATAACTTTCTTTAAACACTTGATTAAATGATGCCAGATTAGAAAATCCATTATCCATCGCAACTTTCAATATTGTTTTATCTGAATATAACAGCTCACTTACTGCATGGTCCAACCGAATATTATTCAGCAATTTCAAAAAGCTCATCCCGAAGTTTTTCTTTATGTATTTAGAAAGATATGCATTCGACAAATATAATCGTTCTGACAGCTCCTGCAATGTAATCGGTTCTCTGTAATTTGTCATGATAAAACTCATAATCTCATTCATACGCTCATCTTGTATTCCACGCAGCGAATCGTATTGCTTCATTCCTTTTTTCACAATAAAATCCGATGTAATCAGATAAATCAACTGGTAATAAATACTATTCTTTAATGCAATTGCCTGTCCTTCTGTCGCCTGATATAAATTAAAGATCTGCCGGATATAATATCTCATTTTTTCATAGCTTTCTGATTTTTCCTCCGCGGAGTTACACCAGAAAAACGGCTGCTCGCCACCAAATATTTCCGTCAGCATCGTATAATCAATAAACAGACTTCCGAACAATACTTCATCTTCTGAAACATATTCATGACGCACTTTTGAATTAATCAGTATAAAGTCTTCTGCATTCAAATGATGAGATTCTTCCTCATAATTAATTTGAAGCGAACCATCCAATACGTAAATAATTTCTATATCCTGATGAAAATGCATAACCTGTTCTCGTTTAGTTGAAAAACAGCATCTGACAATATTCTCATATTTCACCTTACGTACCCTCTCTCTAATATGTCTTGGAAACATACAAACAGCAGACAATCTTCTGTCTGCTGTTTGTATGTGAATTTCTTATCTTCTATTATACTATTTTTTTTAATTTTGAAAAGCTATTTTTTACTCAAAAAAATCTTTACATTTCCGTACATTCCTGTCGGCTCCAGTGTTTCATGACTAAAGTCAAATGGCGGTCTCATACCATTTAGCTGCTCTCTTGCCGGTGTTGTTGCAACCTCGATCACAATCTTGTTTATACCTGTTTTCAGATAGTTTGTTATATTCATCTGATACGGCGGACGGATGCATTTTCCTACTTCATTTTCATTTACAATAACCTTCATCACTTCATAAACATGTTCTGCGTACAGATAAGCTTCGGTCGGCATTTCTTCTAGTTCTGCCTCGGATTCATAACGAATGATTCCTGAAAATGTCGGTTCTTTAAATGAAACCGGCTCCAGCGTTTCCATCTGGATTGTTTCCCCGAAATCTGGATAGTCAATTGCTCTTACCTTGCTTACTTTCCATGATGTCAGTCCAATCTGTTTCTCGCAACTATTTCTCTGCTTTGCAAATGACTTGTGTTCTATTCCTGTTTCTTCATCTTTATTTTCAATAAATACTGCTATTTCTCCCGGTTCTAATTCCAATGAAATCTGTACTGCATTTTCATTTTTTAGAATTGCCGGAACATTTTCAATTTTTTGATATTCTTGATTCCAGACATCATAATATATAACATCTTTTGTTGCCAGAAGCATTACATTTCCTGAAAATTTATCCTCAGCGGATTCATTTAAAAATACAAACAAATTTTTTCCATCCTTTATATAATGGTAAAAGCTCAAATCTTTAAACTCTGTATCTACAATAATATCATATATACCCTTATTTTTTAATGCTGTTGAAATATCGGAAAGTGCAATTACTTTGCAAGCTGAAAGTACAGAAAGATTATCTCCATTTACTGTTCTTTCCGGCAGTTTATCTGTAAATATAACTGGAAATTCTGGATTTTCTTTTACAAATTCCACGAAATCTGCCGCAATTTGCTCCGTATAAGGAACGACCAATGCTTCAAAGCGGATTCCATTTATATATAATACATTGCCTTCCACTTTTCCATTGTAGGCTTTGAGGTTTGTTAACATATCTCTGCTTACAATATTGAAATCTATCTGATGCTCTATGAGTTCTCTGCATACCTTCTGCATCGGCATATGATTTCCAGCCCAGTCAGCTTCACCATCATACAAAACTGCAACGGATGCTACATGTAAACCATTACTTAGCAATTTACACATTCTGTCTCCATATTTCATTAATTCTGCAAAATAAGGAAACTGTGGGTTATTTCCTCTTGCATAGAAATGAGGCGGACAATCAATATCTGGGTATTCTGCCATTGAAAATGCATGTGGAACCAGATAATTGATACCTTTTACCAACAGATGATCCAGTAAATATTTCATATCACGGACGCCGAATTTCCATCCGTATGCTCCGAATAGCTCACACATTGTTCTTCCTTTTTTCTTTGGATCCAATTGACCACATGAAGCTCCCAGTTTTCCCAATGCGTAGTGGAAAAATTCCCCGTCAATATCTGTCATTTGTTTACGAGTCTGTGTCGGTGCCCCGTAAATAATCTGACCTCCAATCACATCAATACCTGCCATATCCTGCCCTGCCATTGCCCGGAAATAATGTGCAGCTCCCATACCCAGTCTGCTGTGTGTTCCATTATCCTCAACAACATGTCCGATATATTCTACTCCATGTGCTTTGCACCAATTACCTAACTGTTCACTAAAGTTTTTCTGATATAATTTTGAGACAAAATCCATATAATCAAAGCGAATCTGCAATTGTTTCTCTTTTTCTTCTGTCTCTTCAAATAAATATGGAAGATAGTTTACATACTTCGTACCATATTTTCCTTCCAGCATCTGCTGTAGTTCATCGCTCCATGGCAATGGCATCTTTGACTTTCCTAGTTTTGCATCAAAGCAGACTTCTTTGATATTTCCAAACTGTGGTTCATCTGAAAAGAACCCTGCGATTGTCTTGCCAAATTCCTCTTTATATTGTTTATAATGTGGCTCATAAACTGCCTCTATTTGTGTGCTTGCAGATTCTCTGTCGATCATATTGATATAAGTATCATTTCCGCCATCTGTTTTTGTTTTATAGATGACATGCACGCGCCACTGTCCTTTTGGCAATTCGAAATTTACATAATTGCCTTCCACTTTATCTGTCAAATCAATCGTCTCTTCATGGAATAAATGCCCATTAGCACATCGGATTGCAACAACTGCAAGAATTTTATTATTTGCCCGTTCTTCCATATCTACCGGATTTCCGATTTCCCAGTATCCAATTGTCGGACGGAGCATTCTACTTACATCCAATGTCTGATATCCGCCACTTCCAAATACATCTGCAACAGTTGTTGTGATATATGTTTTTTTACGCTCTGGATATTTCTCTGCTATCAAGCCATTTGCATATCCTGTCGGAAAATGTTTATCGTCCAGAATCCATATTTGCATTTTATATTTTTTTGCTTCGGCAATGACGATATCCATATCATGCCACCAACCTTCTTTGCAAAATTCATCATGTGGACGCGCTTCCACGCAAATTGCTTTAATCCCACACTCATGAATTTTCTCAATCTCTGTTTTCAGAATACTCTCATCTTCACCACGCATCCACAAAAAAGGGAAAATATGATTTTCTTCTACTCGATTACTCATATACTTAAACCTCCTGATTTTTAACTTTGTTTACGTCTTTATCTAGGATGAATTATACTTGAATCTATTTCGAAAAAAATGTATATATTTTCCCTTTCCAATGTAAATTTATGACCTTTTCAGTGTATATTCACGTTAATTCATGTACATTTTCGTCTAAATCTATGTTTCTATATTAACCTGTGATTTCTACGATACATATCCGGTGTCATATCATATTCTTTTTTAAATTTCTTACTAAAATGACTGTAATCAAAACAGCCGACTTCCTGACTAATTTCTGATAATGATTTATCCGTTGTGCTCAACATCTCTGCTGCACATTTCATTTGCAATGAATTTACAAGTACCCCAAAAGTCTTACCTGTATACTTTTTCAGCATCCTGCTCATATAAGACTCACTATAATTAAAAAATTCTGCAACATTTTTCAATGTCACTTTATTATAATTCACAGAAATATATCCTAATACTGCAACAACATTTTCATCTGGCTTTCTATCAAGTGGCTTTGAAACCTGTGCAAGCATTTCATAATTTCGGATAATATGAATGAATAGCTGTCGCACATAAAGCTCCAAACTTTGTCTGTACGCATACCTTTTCTCTGTTATTTCCTGAAACATATGCTCGTATACCAGTTTAATCCATTCATCCTGTCCTGTCGGAAAAATAATATATGGACTGACGCTTTTTCCATATAATATATTTTCAAAAAAATCCGCAAGCAAATGTTTTTCTTTAACCATTGCCAAGAAAGATTCATCCAATTGTTTCTTACTCATCAAAATATTCAGCACAATGCTTTCGTCATCAAGTGCCGTAATCGTATGCATCGATTCTGGTGCAAGAATACATAAATCTCCTTCCTTCATTTCAAATGCCTGGTTTTCCACATAATGCGTACATTTTCCACTATATACATACGCAATCTCTACAAAGGAATGATTATGCAATATCGGATAGGAATAGCGACTATGTCTAACCATATTGATTTCAGCGTTTTCTGTTGTTTTCTCCACATCCACAACTGTAATCCCATGATGGTCCTTTGAATATTTCGTATACAGATCTTCCTCTATCTGCAATTGAGGATGATCTTTCATAAGTTTCTGATAGGTTGCATATTGCATCGGAACTGATAATATTTCTCTATACTGACCTTGGTATAATTTTTTTAAAAATTTTTCCTGCTCTGTTAATTCTTTGAAATCCATCTGTTTATCTCCTGCAATTATGTTTATCTTCCTCCATATTTCCTTTTTCTTCTTCCTCTATGCATCATCCCTTGTCAGTTTTCGAATCCAATTTCCATAATGAGATTCTAAAAATGCCGGGACACATTTGAAAATCTGATCTGCATTCAAACAGCATACAACAACCGCCGGTGATGCCTTTACAACAAAAGCCATGAAAAGCGATAATGGAATAACAATTCCCCATATGCTGATCAAATCCATTTTAACAACAAACATCGTATTGCCACCACCTCTAATGATTCCATTATTAGTTGGCATCTGGTAAGACATTCCTACATAAACAACGCTTAATATAATTAGGAATGTGTTTGTCATCATCATTGTCTCCTGCTTCAAATCATACAAGGACAAGAATGGAACTCGAAGGAAGAATAACGCAATTCCAGAACATACACCAATAACAATAAACAATCTCTGTAATCTTTTCGCATAGCTTTTTACCTGTTCAATGTCTCCCACTCCGATTGCTTTTCCTATAATAATTGATGCCGTTGATGCCGCTCCGACCGCTGTGGACTTCATCAACAAGAACAATGTCGATGCAGCACTGTTTGCTGCGATTGCTGTCGCCGTCATATGACCGAGAATTGCTGTCTGTAAGGCAGTATTCACTCCCCACAATCCTTGTGTAAATACCATTGGAGCGGTAATTTTCGTATAGTCTTTTGCTAACTGCTTATCCAGTGAAAAATAATCCGATAATCTTATCTGTAATTTCTTATCTTTCTTCTTGATATAGAAAATTAGTACAATGATTTCCATAATTCGTGCAGTCAAAGTACCGATTGCTGCTCCGACAATTCCAAGCTCCGGTGCCCCAAAATGCCCGAAAATCAATACATAGTTGATTCCGCAATTTACAAAGAATGTCATCACAGATAACTGAAATGCTATCTTCACTGTCTCGACACTTCGCATTGTTGCCAGTAGTATCTGCGTAATTGCAAAAAACAAATATGTAAATCGAATTACGTTTAAATAACTCACTCCTGCTTCAATAATCGGTTCATCTGTTGTAAATATACCAACTGCCTGATATGGGAAGAAACTCACCAGCCCAAACAATACAACTGCAATAAAAATTGCTGCATACATCGCTATAGCTGCAATCTTCTTCATCGGTCCGGTCTGCTTCTTCCCCCAATACTGACTACAGAAAATAACCAAACCATCTCCCAAAGCTAATAAGAGCTGCTGATAAACAAATTGTATCTGATTTACTGCTGCCGCCCCTGATAATGCGGTTTCACTGTATGCCCCAAGCATTACGTTGTCCGCCAGATTGACGCTGATTGTAATGATATTCTGTAATACAAGTGCCACATATATGTTGAAAAAATTTTTATAAAAACCTTTTTGCTGATTCAAAATTATCCCTTCATTCCTTTTTGTTCTTTATATCTCTTTTTACACTATTCCAATCACAGATTCCTGCCAATAAACGCCCTCGCATTTTCAAAAAACACTTTCTCGGTCAGTTTCTCTCCAAATCCATGTTCCAACATTGCCTTTCTCAAAACAGGCATCGACTGCACCCCTTGTATACCATCCGGGAATTCTCCGCTGCATCCGTCAAAATCTCCGCCTAACACAAGTACATCTTGGCCACCCAGATTCAGCACAGCATCCATATGTCTTATAATCGCTTCGACATCTTCTGTTCCACCGACAAAATTCCGATAGTAATTCATTCCGATCAATCCCTTTCTTCGAATCAATTCCTGAATCTGTTCTTTCTTTAGATTTCTCGGATGATTACACAATGCTCGTACATTAGAATGCGATGCTATAATTGGTTTGTCCGTCATCTGGAATAAATCTTCTACCCCTCTATCTGATAAATGTGAAATATCCAGAACAATTCCTTGTTGTAGCAAAAATTTTACGATATCCCGTCCTCTATCCGTCAATCCTTGTTCCTGATTCATAGCCGCACCGCAGGCATATTCATTTTCATAATTCCATGATAATAGAACAAATAAGAAACCAAGTTCACGAATCCGTTCTATGTCTTTCCCCATGATCGATACATCTTCAACTGATAAAAATGCGGCAGCTTTTCCATTCTGGTGCGCATCTTCCATTTCCTTTGCCGATGTGCACAACCGAATTTTATTTTCTGCTTTTTGCAATAATTCTATTGCTTTCTCATAGCTCTTACGAAAAACACTGCTTTCCGTTCCGGGCAAAATCTCTTTTCTATTCTTCCAGATTGCAAAAATCTGCGTGTACGTATCTGCAAATTTTTCTATACGCTGTAAATCTATATCGCAAGTATTTTTTTCCAGACTTTCTCCTTCTTTGATAACCTGTGTCAATGTATCTGCATGACAATCAAAATATTTCATCTTATACTCTCCATTCTAATATATGAAAAAGGCAGACACATCCTGATGCCTGCCTCATTTTCTCACATTTCTTTTTTTGATGACTCACAATATGCTGTGTCTGTCAACCTCTGTTCTTACAGAATTCCAAACTCCTGCATTGCTTTCTTCAACTGTTCTTTGTGCTGTGGCTCCAGTTCTGTCAACGGTGCTCTAAGTGGTCCGCATTCTTTACCAAGCATATTCATAGCGGCTTTTACCGGAATCGGATTCACTTCACAGAATAATGCATCACACAGCGGAAGTGCCTTTAACTGCATCTGGCATGCTTCTGTTGTACTTCCTGATAAATATTTGTAAACCATATCATGAACATATGTCGGTGCCACATTTGACAATACTGAGATTACACCGATTCCTCCTAATGAAAGAAGTGGCACAACCTGATCGTCATTTCCCGAATATAAATCTACATTACCATCACATAAATGCATAATCTGTGCTACATTACCGATATCTCCGGATGCCTCTTTAATTCCGACAATATTCTCTACATTCTTTACAAGATGCGCAACTGTTGCCGGCTGGATTGAACAACCTGTACGGCTTGGTACATTGTAGAGAATAATTGGAGCTTTCACTTCCTGTGCAATAGTTGTATAATGTGCGATCAGTCCATTCTGTGTTGCCTTATTATAATATGGTGTTACTAAAAGAAGTCCGTCAGCACCTGCTTCTGCTGCTTCTTTAGATAACTGAACTGCTGTTGCTGTACAATTAGAACCTGTTCCTGCGATAACCGGAATTCTGTGGTTTACTCTCTCAATTGCAAATTTAATCACATCAAGATGTTCCTGCTCTGTCATAGTAGCAGACTCTCCTGTAGTTCCACAAATAATGATGGAATCTGTCTCGTTAGCAATCTGCTCTTCCAGAATTTCGTCTAATTTATCATAGTTAACTTCATAATTATCCTTCATCGGTGTAATAAGTGCTACACCTGCGCCTTTAAAAATTGCCACTTCTTTGTCCTCCTAAATCTTCAACATTGTTGTTACCCTGACGGATTACCTTATATTACTCCGCACACCACTCATATATGCATCGCAACATAAAAAGAAACGGCAAGATGCGCCGTTCTAAAATATACATATTGTATATATCAGATAGCTCCCCATCCTGCGATGACAGTCGTGTCGTTCTTCACGCCACGCCCAAGTGATATAGCTCCAGGTTATTCCATATCCTTTCGGCATCTTCTCCTTTTTGATGACTTCTTCTGTCCCTGTCCATCCGACATCATACTCATAAAAAATGCAACCTCTATCTACGTTTCCTAATTAACAATAAAAGTGTAACACTGCCGCCATTTCTTGTCAAGGAAACGACGGCATATATTCATTTTCATTTTTCTTTTTTTACTGAATTCTTATTATTTTCCTTGATTCCAATAACGCTGTTTCTGTTTGTCATCTAAACTGTTGACAAAACGTTTTTTATACACAAGGAAATCTTCCAGATCCATCAAGATATGATAAAGCATCGCCTGACTTTCAAACTCTTCTCTGGTAGTCGGAAGCTTATCTTCCTTAATATGTTGAAAAATTTCTTTTAATTTGTCCATCTGCGCTGTCGGCTCATTTCGCTCTGTCACATAATCCATCATATTTAATACATATTCTGAAATAATGAGTGCCTGCTGAGGCATCTTTCGGATTCTCTTCATCTCATAATGCAAGTCATGTATGGTATTACATTGTTTCATCCGCATCTCAAAATAATTAATATAATATTCCGGATGTGACTGAAATGTATTGTCCTGATATTCATAAGCATCATCAATAAATATACGAATCTGTGATTCTAATTCACGTATTGCCGCCCAAATATCATACTGCATTTCTTTATCTGCCAGATAAGCTGCAATTGCTCCCAATATCATCTGCATACGATCCTCTGTGTAGCGCATGTTTCGCACAAGGTCTTTACGTTGTCCTGCATAGTCATAGAACAGATTTAATACTACCGCTACTGTAATTCCTATTAGAACTAACAGAAATTCATTAAATACAAAACTTGCTTCAAAATCTCGCTTTGCCATGAAATGCATACCTATCACTGCATTTACTGATATCGTAGCCCTCCATCCAAATTCTTCAGAGACAATTACGATTAAAAATATATAAATACCATATGCCAGCCATTCTGATTGAATCTGGGTAAATACAATCCATGCCAGTACTGATGATACTAAAAATGTCACCAGACGAAACCAGGATAGTTTTACTGTTTCCCATTTTGTTGTAACCAATGTCAGCAAAGCAATACTTCCCGCTGAAATTGCATATTCTAAATTTAATACTTCTGCAACATAAATTGCAGCACTGCTTCCTACTGCAATCTTGATTGCCTGCAGCACTCGTTTTTTCTGTTGTTTCTTTTTCATCAATTTTTTCAATTATATTATCCCCGTTTATTACCTCCCCAAATCTTTGCCCTGCATCTATCTTATCTTGTATTTTTTTACTTTGTCAATTCTTCCTTTTGCAATTTGCACAAAATCGGAATTTTTCACAATTCTTCTTATTTATTATTGGTTGCTTTTCATAGAAATCAGAAGTGTACAGTAACTAGGAATTTTCTTTTTACATAAAAGGATTCAACTGACTCCTTGCTGTTTTCGTCATCCTATTATATACTAATATGGTGGTTTTATCAGATGCACATTACTTTCAAAACAATTTAGAATAACATCTGATTTACAACTTGAGATAGACTGAAAAGAAGGAGGAAAAGTCATGAAATTCATATATCCAGCTGTTTTTCATCAGACAGAATCCGGCGGTTATAAAGCATATTTCCCAGATTTGGAATGTTGTACTGCAGAAGGTGATACGCTCTTTGATGTACTTGATAATGCTAATGCAGCAGCAAGAGACTGGCTTACAGTAGAACTTGAAGAAGAAAATGTTCAACTCCCACCTGTATCTGATGAGAGCGATATTACTCTGAAAGAGAATGAATTTGTTCGTAATATTTTAGTAAATATCCGATTCTATGAAGGATGGGACGAATAAGATATCCGTCACACAGCATAACAAAAGAGCATGTTTCGATTATTTTAAATAGCGCAATGCTATTTTTCCAATCGAGACATGCTCTTTTTAATTATTTATCTCTTTAATTTTTACAATCCGATTTCCCCGTTTCGACCGCCATTCCATCAAATACACCTTATACCTAAGTGAATCCCTTGATGTTATAAATGGTTCTTCTCGCACTATATCAGCCTTGATTCCCTGTTCCTTTAGTTTTCTCTGTTCTTGTTTTGCACGTTCTAAAAGAATTTTGTGTTCTTTTTCTTCTTTCTCATCAAATCTTCTCTCTGGATAATCTGACGCAGCTTTTGTCAATTCTTCCGTTAAAAGATCAACCACTTCAGCGTGTACATTTTTATGGAGCATATCCGCTATCCACCGCGTTACCCACCGCCAAGAATGTTTCTTATAAAATGACAGAATACGTTGCAGTGATTTATCTTCTGTCTGCTTTGCAAATTCCATCATCACGCGGATTGCATTTTCTGATGGCATCCATGGATTTTCTTTTGGTACAATATACTTCTCTGGTACTGCAGGATAACAGCAATAATTTAATGGTGGAAACTCTGCAAGATGGGCTAATTTTAATTCTGCCGCATTACAGTACACTTCTCCCAGATAATCTCGTTTGTCTCTTAAAATCGCAAGTCTGTATTCTAGCTGACGAAGGTATTCATATCCTTCTACCCAGAAATGACCAACCTTTCCATAATCATACAAATGTGTCTCTAAAACAATATCTGCAAAGAACAAAGTACATACGGTGTCACCTTGATAAACCACCAATACAAATTCTTCCTTCTCTGTGTCGGGATTCTGATGTATTGAAAGTGACGCCTCTACATCTCCTTCGTACTCTTTCTGATACACTCCTGTTATTCTTGCTTGTTCAAATACCAGAAAGCTCTCCACCGCGTCATTCATTAAATAAACTGCCTTTAATTTTCCATCTATTACCTGATCGGACATTAATTCAAATTGCCCTTGATCTAATAATTCTTCTAATTTAAGAATTGTATCGGAGATTTCAAATTTATTATTCCCGGTAAACATTTTGTAATCCTCCTGTTTATATGTTATGATATAAATACGTCTCCTTTAGGTAGATTGGTCGATAGTTTTTTGACAACTCTATTTTACCATAAATCTAAAGGAGATATTTTATTAAATTATCTGTTATACTTTAGTAAAAAATGAAGGAGATAAAGATGGAAGAACTTGAACTTATCTGTTTTCAGCTTATTACTTTTGCAGGCGAAGCAAAAAGTGCTTATATGAATGCAATTCAAAGGGCTAAGCTGGGATATTATGAAGAAGCCGAAAATCTGATTCAAGAAGGAAATGAAGCATTTTTAAATGCACATAAGGTTCATGCAGAACTAATTCAAAAAGAGGCATCTGAAGAAGAAAACATAATACCTAATATTTTGTTAATTCATGCAGAAGACCAGTTAATGGGAACTGAAACATGTAAAATTATGGTTAACGAGCTGATTGAAGCATACAAACGTATTGACGCATTAGAGAAAAAAACAAATGACTATGCAATCTAGCTCATTTTCGTTTGGAAATCCAAACTCCAATTCACCAGATTGCATAGTCACCTTGCCATTTGTATTTTAAGCAGCAACTGCTTGTTTCTTTCCGATTCGTGCCAGTAGCTGATTACAAGCCACTGTATATACCGCACCGAATACATTTGCACCAATACGAAGTGCTACGGCAGCAGGCATTCCGAACATTCCTGCTGCAATAGACAGTGCTCCAAATGTGTTAAATACGGTCTGCCATGCATATCCTGCTGAGTAGCCGACTCCAATCCCGCCTATCACTCCGATATACGGATACATAGATTCCGGCAATACAAGATATAACACGATAAAAATCAAGCTTCCTACTATATTATATATACCTCTTAATTTTGCGCGTTCTTTTGCATCTTCCGTAAATGGCATGCACACTGACATACATGCAATTCCTGCCCACATTGCTCTTGGCAAGCCAAGAAGTGTCATAATCAACATTGCTGATGATACAATCAGTGTCAGTCGGATATACCATCTGCTTCTTGCTGAGAAACGATCAAATTCACGAAACAGATCCAGAAACGTTCTGCGATATGGTCTGTTTTTCTGGTTTTTGTAAAATATTGCCATACAGCCTATCATTCCGACAACTAATCCAATCACACGAAGTCTATACGACTGTCCGCTTACATCATATCCAAACAATAATAAGTATCCCAATACAAAGGTTGAATGATTTGACATGATCACATTATGGCATCCCAAAATCATTAATAATAGAATACAGATTATATTTACACCAAATGCTATAACTGGCGGCAACATATTTGCTAATCTTGGTCCTATCATTAATATCGCAAAAATGCCTCCAATACTGAGAATGCCATGACTTGTCCGAATTCCGAAATCTGCCTGGCGAAGGACAAGTACTGCCAGTAATATGGTTACTCCCGCCACACTGTTATCCGAACCGAATATCTGGCTGAATATTGTTACAAATGCAAAACAAAATGCCATTACAAGATATACTTTAAAGTTGTAGATTAGTATGTGACGACGTTTTTCTTTTTTGTCTTGTGTGTTTTTGATCAATTGTTTTGAGCCTACAGAGCTTAACTGTAATTCCTGATAAAATGTCATGAGGTACCCTTCCTTTCACTTTTTTATGTTAACTGCATCGTCTTTTGTGAATGCAATTATTTTTGATATAGCGAAGAGGTACTATACACGAAAAATGACTTTTAGTCAAGACATTTTTTTTGAAACCTTTAAACATACAAAATATCTATACAGCCTTTCTCATCAACAATCGATCCGTTCACCTTCATTTGCATCTTCCATCGTAATCTCTGCCATAACTATTTCCTCTGCAAAGGTAAATCTTAGCACTGCCTGTGACCAGTTCAAACTGATTTTTGCCTTTTTTTGCTTTTCTTCTCCGGCTTTTTGGATTATGTCTATTAGTTCATCTAAGACTTCTTTTGTTAAATATCCGCCACGCCAGTGCATCGTAAATATTTTTCCTTTTTTTGCAGTCTGTAATGCTCTTTTATATACATCTTCTTTTTTTGTAAAAGAAAGTTTCTTTTCTTTATAATAGAAATGTTCTCCGTCTTCACATTTTGGTACAGATACGAGAACTGGTTCATGATCACGAAAAATCTGTTTATCACTTAGGTTGAAATAATCGTATCGAATTTCGGAACCAAAAGTTTCTTCTTTTCCCAGCGTATTGTCAAAGGTTGCATCAAGATGATAGTATTTCCCATTGATTTTCACAATATTCCAGGTATGACGATATTTAATTCCTTTTTCAGGATTATTTCCACAAATTGCAATAATACACCAAACACCTAATGCATCACACAACACTTTTACCGCTTTTGCAATACCTTCGCAAACTCCGACTCCTTGACCTAATGGTCCGATGATTTCATGGGAATATGATTTTTTTAATTTATCGTATCGTACATTTTCACAGATAAAATCATGCACATACTTTTCTTTTTCCCATTCAGAATCGTTTGCAGCCGGTTTTGATAGTTTTTCTACACGAGCTTTCATTGCTTTTTGATGTTCTTTGATCTTGTTTTTATCAAATAAATATTCCGGGATAAAAATTAAATTGGAAGAATCTATATAATGTTTGTATTTGAATCCACTTGTCCAGAATATTTCCGGATGATCGAGGCGAAGTTGGAAGAATACATCGTATAATTCGTTTCCTTCCAGATAAGGTATTTTAATTTCATCTGCCAATTCATTCAGCCCCTGCATAAGGGAATGATATACGATTTGTTTTTGCTTATTCATCTTGCTGTAATAGTATAGTTCCATGCTTCTATTCCTTGTTTTTTTATACTCTTTTTAAATGATTTTTTTCTTTTTAAAGAAATGCAGACTGACTACAACAACTACAACGCTTAATACGCACACGCTGTAGTATCCGCTTTTCAGTCCGGGCATATCGTAAAAGTTCATTCCAAACCATCCTGTAATGAGGGTCAATGGAAAGAATATTGTTGATATCACTGTTAAGAACTGCATATTATTATTCTGTCTTGCTGCAATCTGTGACTGATAAGCTTCTTTTACCTGTTGTGCATATTCCAGTAAATGCTGTGTCTTACTCATCAGGCGGTCGGCACGGTCTGTCAATGTACCGAAATATTTTAAATGACGTTCAAGGAAAATGCCATTTTCATTTTCTTCAAGCTCTTTTCCTAAGTCCATGATCTCATCGTAATAGCTTCTTAAATTTAAAAGTTCTCTGCGGATTGGCATCATTTCATTTTCAAAGCTTTCTACTTCATCGCGGGTCACTTCTTCCTCCATCTGTAGGAGACGGCGTTCATATGCAATCAGTATTTCCAGATCTCTGCTCATAAACTCTGCAAAAAAATTATAAATAAAACGTTCTTTTGTATCTGCCTGTCTTGCTTTTTTCTTTTGGATCCGCTGTATCAATTTATATGCAAATGCATCATCGTCTACAATTACAACATTAAGCTGATTAACAAAAAAATACATTCTATATTTGTTTCCCAACACATCCAAAAGTTTTGGTATACACAAGGTTCCTACCATACATTCATGTTGGTTTTCTACTTTACAGAAACCAATCTTAGCAAGCTTGATTTCATTATCATATACAATCCCTGCTTTTTTCAGGGTTTCTTCTGCATGTGCAGAATCTGTCAGAAAAACCGCAGCCGGTCTTTCTTTTTCCCAGGTTTCATTTTCAATGGGAACTAAACGTTCTCCTATTTTATAAATCACCGGAGTCACCTTCTCTCTTGTTTTTACCAGAACAAAGAATGTGCCTTGCCACATTCTTGTGCCTGCGGCGGTCGCTCGCGACACCTACATTATACGCCGCAGTGTGCATCCTTAGCGGAGCGTTTTTATATTAGGAAAGCACTTTCCTAATATAAAATATTATCTCATACTTTGCCTGTTTTGGGAAGTCAATTAGAAAAGACAGCCAACTTGACTGTCTTCTCCAAAATGTATTTCTATAAAGAATGGTGAACAACAACTATTATGCTTCCCATTTTTTGTAGATTCCTTCTAATGCATCTACAACTCCGTCAATTCCCATAAGACTTGAATTGAACATCATTTGATGTGCTTCTATGCTTCCCCATTCACGATCTGTATGTTCTTCATAGTATGATTTTCTTGTGCGGTCTACACGTTTGATTTTTTCCCATGCTTTTTTCTCATTCAAATCATACAGTTTCATGATTCTTCGGATACGATCTTCTTTATATGCGTAGATAAATGTATTAATGCAATTTGAGTAATCACCTAATATGTAATCTGCACATCGTCCCACAAATATACACGGACTTTGTTCTGCAAGTTTTTCGATTAATTTGGACTGCATCTCAAATATCTGTTCTGATAATGGCTGTTCATATTCTGTCCCGTTCATAAAGAGTATATATGCTCCTGAGCCTGTGCCGGATACTGCGGAAGCCATGTATCTTCCAAGAATTGTTTCATCTACTTCCTGGGCTTTTTGGGGATCAATCTTCAGTTCTTGTGCCGCCATACGGATTAAGTTGTAATCATAAAGTGGAATTCCAAGTCGTTCTGATAATCGATTCCCGATTTCATGTCCGCCACTTCCAAATTGTCTGCCGATTGTAATGATTGTGTTGTTCGTCATAATTGTCACTCCCATCTGCTCGTATTATTGTATTTCACATTTTAAATACACGTTGATTATATACAGCTATTATAACGTAATTCTATTGTTTTTTCTATCAATTTTCACATTATTTCTATTTCAAATTTCATCAGCACTTCTATTTTGACTTATTTCATCTCACTTGCTTTCATCACTGCACTATCTCCAAATTTTTTTCTGATTTCTTCCATTGCTTTATTAAGCTTCTGATGTTTTTCATCTGGTTTTTCCGGTATTTTGATATCAAACAGAGATAGTTGCTCTGGTTCCGATGCATCGACCAGTTTTGCTGTCCTGATTCCAAGAAGCCGCACGGGCTCACCGTTCCATGATTCTAAAAACAACTGACATGCAGCATCATATATTTCTTCTTCTTTGTCTGTCGGTTTTGAAAGCTGTCTTTGATGCGACATTGTTTGAAAGTTGTGATATTTTACTTCCATACTGACCATCATTGCTTTCTGACCGGCTTTTTTTAACCTGCCTCCAACACTTTGTGCAAGGCTTTTAAATACTTTTTGAACTTCTTCATAAGTTGCCGCATCTTCTGAAAGCGTCGTTGAATTTCCGATTCCTTTTGCCTCTAAAGGTTTTGATTGTACTTGTGAATCATCGATTCCATTTGCGAAGTTCCACAACATACGACCATGACTTTTTAAATGAAGTTCGATCAATGCCGGATCTGCTTTTGCCAAATCTCCAATCGTATTGATTTCCAGTTTTTTCATTGTATCCACGCTTGATTTCCCAGCCATAAATAATTCATTTATCGGCAGCGGCCACATTTTCAACGGAACTTCTTCCGGAAACAATGTATGTACTTTGTCAGGCTTTTCAAAATCGGATGCCATCTTTGCCAGAAGTTTATTTGAGGAAATACCAATGTTTACGGTGAAACCAAATTTGTTTTTTACTCCATCTTTTATTTCACATGCTGCTGCCACCGGCGATGCAAATTTATCTGCGATTTTCGTAAAGTCCATATAACATTCATCCACACTGACCTGCTCGATTTCTGTTGTGTATGTCCTAAGGTAATCCATCAACTGACGGCTTTTTTCCCGATACATCTTGTGATTTGGTGCTGCTGTTACGAGATTTGGACACTTACGAAAGGCATTCGCCACCGGTTCCCCTGTACGAATGCCATATTTTTTTGCAGAAATAGACTTGGCAAGTACAATTCCGTGGCGGGATTTTTGATCACCGCCGATAATCGCAGGTATTGTACGCAAGTCTACTTCTGCTCCATTTTTCAATTGTTCTACTGCTGTCCAACTCAAGTATGCTGAATTTACATCAATATGAAATATGATCGTCTCCATGCCTTCCTCCCAGTGTTTTAATAAGGCTATCATTACACACTTTTATATAGCCGTCAAGGTTGGCATAGCGTCTTTCTAGTTATCTACATCCATTATTTTTCCAATAAGAATATCTCTCCCATTTGTCTCTCCAGATGTACAGGTGCTAAGCACAAGCAAGTGTTCGGAAGCTGTCACCTCACATTTTCTTTTTTGTATTGCATATTGCTCAATATACTTCAACAATGCTGTTTTTTCGTCTTCCTCTTTCACCTCTGGATTATAAATTGTATAATCATAAGCATCCGTTTCAAGAAATGCGAAGAATTCTACTTTTTTGTATTTTCCTTCATAATACAGCTTTCCCCATCGGTGATTTTGAAAATATTTTTTTCCAGAGAAATATTCCAGCTCTCCAAACATTTTTTCTTTTGCCATATGATGTCCATATATAATGTTATTGAAATCCGAAAAATCCGGATGATTTCGGCAGTCTAAAAAGAGGCTCCCCGACAATGAAGCATTTCCTTTTGCATCCGTATTTACATACTTTGAATTATCTTTCCCTTGTGTCAACGGGTAATTGATATTCGTGTCCTCAACCTCCAGCCAGCCAATCACTTCCGGATTCATTTTTACAAGTTCTTCAAACGACTCCTGTTTTTTCGGATTATAAATCAAATAGCCTGTGCTGGATGCATTTTCATAAATCTGCTGTGTGTCCCACCACGTATAGCAGGCATAAAGGAGCAGAAGCAGTCCGATCACACCTGCTATGCAATTTAATATTTTATCTACAATCTCAAACACATAATTTTCCAACTGCATTCGTCTTTACATTTTCATTATTTTTCTTTTTTAAATCTTTTTACAAATGTTCCCATTGCCAGAAGCACTGCTGCAGCTCCGATCAGAATTGTAAATGGCAGGTTTTCAAGAATAACACCTGTGATTGGAACATCATCAAACGTGTTTGTAAAGTCTGCGCTATTATTTCCTTCTCCAACAAGATTTGTTGCTCCCGCTTCTGCTGATGACAAACTCTGTCCTTTGACTGCCTTTACATCTACCGTTTTGACTCCATTTTCAACTACTTCTACAGAAGGTGTATAATATGCTGTTCCTGTTTCTGTTACGGCATAGCGTGTTCCGGCCGGAATGTTTGTGAATACAATTTTTTCTCCGTCATGAAGTTCAAATGTCTTTGCTTCTCCAGCCTTGAATTCTACTTTTTCATTTCCAATCATTCCTTCATAAGTATCATCCGTTGCTGTACCTGATTTTGTAAATGTTAATGTAAATGCAAAATCTTTTGTTCTGTCTGCATTCTTTCCTGCTGTTGTTTTTGAAATAGTAAGTGAAGCGTCATTTTTAATATAAATGTTTTCGAAATTCATTTCACTTACTTTGTCCCCTGCCGTGTTTGAAGCTGTAATTTTTTCAACTTCTGTTCCGCCATTCTCTGTATTAATGACATATACATGCATCGTGTATGCCTCTGTGGAATATGTCATACCTTCGCCGGAAGCAGTATGGTAGGTGTCTGCTGTTTCCTGAACATGATACTGGTACTCACCGGCATGTGGAAATTCGCCAAATGTAATCGTGCCTGCTTTGTTGATTTTGTAAACTCCTTCTGACAAGTCACCTTTTAAATCTTCTGCACTATAACTTACACTCTCGATTTCTGCCTTTGGTGCGTCTTCAGTAATTTTGTCGGCTGTAAAATGAAATGTCGCTCTTGGAATTGTAATACCTTCGGCAAGCTTTAATTCTTTTGTAATCTGCGCTACTGTTTCCGGCACATTGCTCGCATCACCTGCAACATCATTTACCGAAGGCTGATTTTTCGTGCCATTAACAGCACCATTTCCTACAAATACATTTGTATCTGCTGCCAATGCGGTTGCTCCCATACAGATTGTCATTGTAGCCACCGTGCATCCTACCATTGATTTCCAATTGTTCTTTTTCATAGTCTTTTACTCCTTTTGACTTACTTACATTTTTTATAATCTGTTTCGCCGAATTAATGTGACGACTTTTCCTAACGTGTCTTTTTTATTTACTGCCCCGTAAATACGGCTGTCTGTTGCATGTTCTCTCGCATCTTTTAAGAGAAATATTTCTCCTTTTTTTAAGGTGACCGGAAATGAAATTCCTTCGGCATATCGTTCTGTTTTTTCCGGGATGTCAGATTCTTGAACATACATCCCATTGATTTTTAACCCTTCGCCATCTATATCTACAATATCCCCTTCCACCGCTACGACTCTTCCTACTTGCTTTTTCCCATCTTGTACGATTGCCACCAGATCGTGAAATACATAATTTTTATTCAACTGATAGCTTACAATCAAATCCCCTTGCCGTATGGCCGGCTTCATTTCCTCATCATCATTTTGAAAAATGGAAAAACAGACGCCAAATAACAGCCACAATATTAAAATCAGTACGCCAGCTTTTGTAATCAGAAATATTATTTTTCTTTTCAATTACTTATCCTGCTTTTTATCTTTTTTTCCATAAAACAATTTTGAAATTGCAGCCAATACAAATAGTGCCACTGTTGCAAGAAGGATTCCTGGTATCATATTTGTGCCAAATGTGACTACATTTGTCAGTGGAATATTTTCTTTTTCATTTGTAACATTAATCCTCACATCTTCATTTAATATTCCATCTACTGATTTTTTATGGATTCCATTGAAACTGACCCGGTACCCTTCTGCATCGTTTACTTTTTCTGTTATGTTATAAGATGTTCCAAGTGAAAGCTGCTGAAGCTCTATCCCTTGTCCATGAGATAACCAGATTTCTGCAACGCCTTGCTCAAATATTAATGTTCCGTCTTTTGGAGCCGTGACATTTTTTACATCATCTAAAATGAATCCTCGATAAGAATATGTTCCGTTGATTGGATTTCCTGACGCATCTTTCAATATAATCCGGAATGGAAATTTCTTTGTAATATCCCCCATTTCACCGGTCACTTTTTTGCTGATAAAAAGACTAGGCAGCTTCGTGTTTGTCACTGTGAATCCGCTTGTCGAATCACCGGACACTGCACTGATAAATCCATCCAAAGCCTGTTCCTTAATCTGATACTGATGATGCTTTGCCACATGTTGAAAATCTGCTCTCCACTGATTGTCTGCATTCAATGTCAAGGTTTTGTATGGTGCAAGCTTTCCATCCTGATACAATTCAACTTTTACCGGAACTTGTTCACTCTTTGCTGTGTTTTTCCACTCTTTATTCACCGGAATGGTCAGAGAATTCACCTGGAGTACCGGTTTTTCCACATAATCTACTGTCTCAGCTTGTGCCTCCCCTGTTCCATAAACATATGTCAAGGTTGCTGCATCGTTTGTGTAAAATCCAGCTTTACCTGAGCTTGTATCATTATCCCATGCATCACTGTTCATGCTACCCACAACTCCACCATAACTATCTTCATTTGCCGCATATTCATCATATGCCTTTGCTGTAGGTTTGACATTGAAGCTGACAGCGTAAGTCACATCTTTCTGTAATTTATAATCTGTTGGAAATGTTGCTGTTACTGTGCGTGTCCCTTCATTGTATGTCACCTGAATATCAACGCCGGATAAATCTACCTCACTTCCATCACTTGCTGTTGCTTTTATTGTCGGATTAAGATGTGCTGCGTTTTCCAGTTCTGCATAGTCACTCAATGTATCAGTAAGCACTACATTTCTACAAGTGTATTCCGTCAGATTACCCGTAATCTGTTTAAATGCCTCCGCTAATTTATCTGCGTCCGCTGCGGAATAATATTTTTTAGTAGAAATTGTATTTACTTTTGTCGCCAGCGTACTCAAAAATGTGCTGTCTGCACTATCAGAAAATCCGATGGTGTAAAATTGATCCAAGCCTTTCATCGCAGCTGCTTCATTGTAAGCCGCATTCGCATTGTAATTCTTAGAATCTGTCTTTCCGTTTCCTATCGTATAACCATCGTTGTCATACCTGTACGTTGGAAGTCCGTCCGATAGAAAAATTACAATCTTACGTGCACTGCTATCTGCCTTTGCCAAAGCCTCCTTCGCGGTACGCAAGCCAGCCTGACAGTTTGTTCCGGATTTTTCTTCATTTACACGAATTCCATTTACAATCTGATCTACTTCTGACTTTGTTGTCGCCCATGCTCCATTTACCCAGGTTGCATCATCCCATGGTGAGTTATACCAATAAGAATCCTCTAACCCATAATATGTTACAACTGTCATTCTCGCATCGATTTGATCATTGTTGAAAATGGAATCACTCAAGCCGCCTTTTTCTGTAACTACATCCTGCAGAGCCTTTAATCTTGACTTTTCTCCCATCGGCTCATTCATACTGCCAGATGTATCAACAATAAGAACAACATCGATTTTCGGTTTGTTCAATGTTGAATCATATTTTCCTGTTACATCCAAAGTCAGCGTGTAAGAATCTTCTCCATTGTACTTGATATACTTACGATGCGCCGGTGCCGTATTCTCGTCAGACGATAATACAAGTGCAGATGGCTTGGCCGTGGTGGTATCAAGCTCTGCATCTTGTGGTGTATCTGTGTTTGTTGTTATAGCAATATCCGGAATTGTCGTTGCATCTGTTTGCGTGGTGGTATCTGATGTGGTTACATCTTCTATTTCAGCTTCTGTTGTGTCTGTATCTGGTATGGTTATATCTTCTGTTAAGTTGGTATCTGTGCTTGTCGTTATCTCTTCTGTTTGCTTTGCGTCTGATGTTACGTCTGCTGCTTCTTCAATTGCATTTGCGTCTGGTGTTACATCTGTTGCTTTTTCAATTGTGTTTTCTTCGACATTAAAATCAGATTGTTCAGCTGCATTAGATACACTTGTCCAGATTCCTAAAATCATTGTCAGGACCAGTGCATATGCAAGAATTTTCTTCAATATCAAATGTCGTTTTCCTTCTCCTCGCATATTTCTCCCTCCTTCATCACAGTTTGATTGGATTTAAAACCCATAATTCAAGTCGAACGTGCTTTGACACATTCTATTAACAGTTCTTGCATAAACCTATAACCGAACTGTTACTATCTTTTATATGCTTGTCCAAAGGGATGTATGTAACATTTTAAGACAAAAATTTTGCGGTTTTTCGTGGATTTTTGACATAATATTGAGTTGGTGACATAGAGGGTGCTGGTCACAGTAGCAAAATTATGATTATACAATTAGAGAAAACGTGATAATATATGATTATGTAGGTAATTATATTTCTATGGATTTTGAATGCAATTACGTAAAGACGAAGAAAGAAATATAATGAAGCAGATGAAGGGAGCAGTAAGATGAAACAATTGCAAAAACACCGGAAAAAGATAATGACTTTTTTGCTGACATTTGGGATAGTCTTCGGATTATTGGGAGCAATGCCGGTACATGCACAGGATGAGAATGCATCCGAAAGTACAACATTTGATGTAAAAATCGTACATACCAATGATATTCATGCACGAGTAGAAGAGGATGATTACAATCAAGTGATTGGAATGGAACGACTAAGCACAATTGCACAGACATTTACGGCAGGAGCCGACGGTTCATTGATGCTTGATTCCGGAGATATTTTTCACGGACAGCCGATTGCAACACTGGTACAGGGAGAATCGGTAGCTAAACTGATGACAGCCTGTGGATATGATGCGATAACCGCCGGAAATCATGATTGGAGCTACGGCAAAGATCGTTTGAAAGAGCTTGGAGGAATTGCCAATGTCAAAATATTATCTGGAAATATCAAAAACGCAGATGGAACCTCCTTTTTTGATACAGATGCACTTGTAAAGGAAATTACTAAAAATGGAAAAACATTAAAAATCGGTGTATTTGGTGTAAGTGACCCAAATATGAAAGATAAAACGACACCATCCAATGTGGAGGGACTGGAATTTCAGGATGCAATCGCTTATGCAAATATGGAAGCGGCCGCATTAAAGGCAGATGGATGTAATGTGGTGATTGCACTGTCACACACACTTAATCCGAAAAATATGGCTGCACAGGTGGATGGTGTAGATTTGTGGCTGTGCGGACATGAGCATATTGAACTTAGCGAAACCGTGACAACACCAAATGGATCAAAGGCCTATGTATCGGAAAGTGGATATTATCTGAATACCGTAGGGCTAATTGATTTGAACTGTACAATGGATGCTGAAGGCAGCGTACATGTAGATTATAATAAGACATCTGTTGATTATGAAGCGGCACAGAACTATCCGAAGGACGCTTCTGTAACAGCCCTATTGGATGCGATTAAAGCAGAAAACGAGACAGCACTAAATCGTGTCATCGGTTCTTCTCCGGTGGAATTAGATGGTGTCTGGGAACATATCCGTATTGGGCAGACAAACCTTGGAAATGTCATAACAGATGCATATCTGCTTGCTACAGGTGCCGATATAGCATTTGAAAATGCAGGTGGCATCCGCGCTTCTGTCGCAGCCGGAACGATTACATACGGCGATATCATTAATGTCAGCCCTTATGGAAACTATGTGGTGACAAAAAAACTAACCGGTGCACAGATCAGGAATATGCTTGAGGCCAGTCTTACTATCCAGAAAAACTGTATTGCTGCAAATGACAGCGGCGAGTGGGATGCCTGGCCAAATGACAGTGGAAGTTATCTGCAGGTTGGCGGAATCACCGTCAGCTTTGATCCGGCACAGCCGGAGGGTTCACGCGTGCTTTCCGTAAAAAAAGATGGGCAGGAACTGGATAATACAAAAGAATACATCGTAGCAGTTAATAATTATCTAGCAGGTTCTGACAGCTATCCGGCACTTGCCGAGGCAGCGGAAATCGGAGAATATTCTTGTTGTGAGGAGTTACTGATCCGTTTCTTTGAACAAGGTTCCGATGCAATTGCCGCAAGTGCATCAAAACAAAATATGATCCAGACAACCAAAGAGTCCACAGAACCGGTACCGCCAACTACACCGGAAACACCTTCTGTACCTGTAACACCAGCTGTCCCGGAGCAACCGGCAAAAGAACAGCCGAAATCCCCAAAAACAGAGGTTAAAAAAGATGATGCAGGCGGAACAAAAGCTTCGGCAAAAAATCCAAAAACGGGCGACGACAATACTCTGCTCTGCTGGATGTTGCTTCTGTTACTCAGTGGAAGTGTAGGAAGTATCTGCCTGGTTCAGAAAAATAAAAAGTAAGGTTAAACAGAGGTGTCACAAGTATAACGACACAACTCATTCTAAGCGACTATGTTTTCCTTCTACGCATTGGATAAACCCGATTCCAATTCGAGGGGAGACATAGTTGCTTCTTTTATGATTTCCTCTCCGGCAAGCAGAGTTTCAATCTCACGCTTAGTTTTAAAATTCCCGGACATTTGAATGAATTTCTTGACGGCATCATTACCACTGATGTTAATCCAATAGTTTTCTGGAAACGAATCCGCATGGTCTTTTAATTTATCACAGTAATTCAATACATCCCATGGACAGTACACTTCTACACTGCCAAACTGATACCCGTCATACCAGCTCTTGGCCTCTTCATAATGCTCCTCCGTCCCATAATACTCCAGCATGTTCTTTACTTCCATATCTGTAAAGCCAAAATATTCATCATATCGTTCATCTGTAATGGACAATACTTTCAGGTTATTAAGCCCCGTAAAGATACTTTCTTTGAAAATGCGCATGCATCCTGCCATCACTGCAAATTTCAGGCTGTTATTCGTTATAATAATAATTATCGTTAATAATCTGCTCAAAATTTTCCAATCCCACCGGAAGGCGTTTTTTTTCTTTAACCATGTCATTCACACTCCTTCTCTATTAAGCATAATATAACAAAGATACGCTCAAAAACCCATACCTAACTTTTTTCATAATTCCCTTAAACAAATTTCTTTTTTAAAAAAGAACCGCCTCTCGGCCATTATAACCAAGAGGCAGTTTTTTGCTTAACAGTTATTGAGCATCCCTTAATTGCTCTACAACGCTGCATTTCGTTGCGTTGTCATACATCATGCAGGGGATCAGCCATCCCAGCAAAAGAAATACCGGAATTGTCAGCAGGACAGGCAGAATGGTAAACCGATACTCAAAGAACCAGAACATACTGCCCAGAATTTTCCCCGCAAGAGGTCCCACCGCCAGCGACAGAATAAAGGCCGCCGC